>VFQS010000159.1_pt1 | contig 90453 bp, 91 predicted proteins | sample 3512361 | NCBI WGS metagenome assembly VFQS01 (sample SAMN10412375, study PRJNA504923) | tailings metagenome | isolation source: Relicate 1 Philex TSF3 active mining | place: Philippines | reverse complement strand
AAATCGATGGTCAATTTAGACTGGAAAGTGGTGGTCAATTTGACCGTTTTTTCCACAAATGGAGTAACTTGTAGAAAACTCATCACAATAACAGTAAACTCGACTACACCTGTACCAACTGGTGCTAATAACCAAACAATGGCACAAGGTTCAACTTTAGCAGACTTAGTAGTTAATGGTCAAAATATTCAATGGTATGCAACTCCATTTGGAGGAACTCCTCTGCCATTAAATACACCAATTATTGATGGAGTCACCTATTATGCATCACAAACAATAAACGGATGTGAAAGTTTTTATCGATTACCAGTTATTGTGCAAATTAGTTTAAGTAATGATAATTTTGAATTAATTAAAATATTTTATCATCCTAACCCTGTAATCGATATATTAAATATTAAATCATCAATAGAATTAAATAAAGTTACAATAGTTAATTTATTAGGTCAAACTATATATCAATTGAAGTTTAATTCTGATGAGATAAAGTTAGATATGAGCAGCTTTTCTTCTGGGACTTATTTTGTAATAGTTGAATCGGATGAAGTTAAAGACACTTTTAAGATTTTAAAAAAGTAAAAAATAATTCAAAACCCTCGTAAGTATCCCTATTTACAAGGGTTTCTTATTAAAAAGTTGAGCAAAAAGTTGGGCAAAACCAAATGCTCAACTTTTTAATATTTTTATTTAGAGGTATTTTGATTGATTTAATTATTTATCTTTGGTATACTAACTAAAAAAATTACAGTTATGAAAAAATTATTTTCTCTTTTAATTTCATTTTTATTTTTGATTTCGTGTTCAAGCGATTCTTCATCTGAAGATTTTACTGGAAAAGTTTTTTATGGAGTAGCTACAGCGAGTTGTGGACCAACAACCATAGATAATTTAACCCCGGATGAATATGTTTTAATGAGTTTTGTTGATGAAAATGACAATGAAGTAAATTATCAGCCTAGACCAAATACATGGTATAAAATGTGTAATGGTAGTGCTTGTATGTGGGCAAAAACCGGGTCAGATGTTTCTCCGGTAGACTCACCTGTATCATTTGACTTTATTAATACAGAATATAGTTCACCTTGTCAATAATAAAATGTTTTTTGATAAAAAATGACTAATTTTTAATTGATATCAAAGCTTTACAGCAATGTAGGGCTTTTTTATTTCCCAAAAGCCGTCAATCGTGCCACATACTTACCAATGACATCAAACTCTAAGTTAACATTTGTGCCAACTTTGTAAGTATGAAAATTAGTATGCTCATAAGTATAAGGTATAATAGCAACACTAAAGCTATTTTTTTCTGAATTTACCACCGTTAAACTCGTACCGTTTACCGTAATTGAGCCTTTTTCAATAGTAATATTTGAAAGTGCCGGGTCATATTTAAAGGTAAAAACCCAACTCCCATTGGCTTCTGTTATATTGGTACAAGTACCCGTTTGGTCTACATGACCTTGTACAATATGACCGTCTAATCGGTCGCCCAGTTTCATAGCGCGCTCTAAATTAAGGACATCATTCACTTGCCATGAGCCAATTGCCGTTTTATCTATGGTTTCCTGAATAGCAGTTACGGTGTATTCGTTTTGGTTGATTTTTACCACCGTTAAACAAATACCATTATGGGCCACACTTTGATCAATTTTTAGTTCGTGCGTAATTTCCGAAGCCACGGTAATGTGCAGATTTCCCTGTTCTTTTTGAATTTCTTTGATTATTCCGAGTGTTTCTATAATTCCGGTAAACATAACTGATATAATTTTACTAAATTTGCACTTCAAAAGTAAGCAATAAATCACATTCGTTATGGTTAAAAAAGCAGAAAATATAATTGTTGGAATTTCAGTAGGAGATTTAAATGGTATTGGAAGCGAAGTCATATTAAAAACATTTGAAGATACTCGAATGTTAGAATTGTGTACGCCCGTTATTTTTGCCAATGTTAAAATCATCTCTTTTTTAAAGAGAGAATTGAATTTAACTGCTGCCATTCATGGAATCGATAAATTAGATCAACTCGTTGTAGGAAAAATAAATGTCTTAAACGTATGGCGTGAAGGCGTTGATTTAGCATTTGGAAAAAACGATGCGACGGTAGGGAGTTATGCTATAAAATCATTTTTTGCGGCAACTAAAGCTTTGAAAGAAGGTTTTGTTGATGTTTTAGTAACTGCACCTATAAATAAATACAACATTCAATCGGAAGAATTTAAATTTCCTGGACATACCGATTATTTGAATAAAGAATTAAACGGAAATGCCTTGATGCTTATGGTGCATGACGATTTGCGAGTGGGATTATTGACCGATCATGTTCCTGTTAATGAAGTAGCGCAACAACTAACAGAAAAATTAATTTCCGAAAAATTAGAAACCATTATCAATACTTTAAAACAAGATTTTGAAATTGAAAAACCAAAAGTCGCTGTTTTAGGATTGAATCCACATTCGGGAGATAACGGTGTAATTGGCAATGAAGAAGAAAAAATAATCAAGCCCACGTTGAAAAAATTATTTGAAGCCGGAAATATGGTATTTGGACCTTTCCCAGCCGATGGATTTTTTGGCTCGGGTCAGTATGAAAAGTATGATGCGGTTTTAGCCATGTATCACGATCAAGGGTTAATTCCGTTTAAAACGCTTTCATTTGGCAACGGAGTTAATTATACAGCGGGTTTAGATAAAATTCGCACCTCTCCAGATCATGGAACAGCCTATGAAATTGCGGGTAAAGGAATAGCTAATAATGAGTCATTCAAAGAAGCGGTGTATTTAGCAATTGATATTTTTCATAGGCGAAATGACTATCAAGAACTTACAAAAAACCAATTAAAAACAAAACAAAAACAGTTATAAACAAAAAAATGTTTGTAACTAGTTTGAATTTATAATAATTTTATATCTTTGCACACCTTTTAAAAAGGTAAAACTGTTGTTATGAACAATTTTAAAGAATATTTGATTCCTTTTATAGGACTAAAAATAGGAAAACATCAGTTTGATTATCAAGTAGATAATACGTTCTTTGCACACTTTGATTATGATGAATTTAACGATGCATCAATTAAAGTAAGTGTAGTTTTGGAAAAGAAAAGCACTATGCTAACTCTTGAAATTAAACATAAAGGAACAGTTAATGTGCCTTGTGATGTTTCAGGAGAAGAATTCGATTTAGCCATTAAAGGAAAACTAAACCTAATAGTAAAGTTTGGAGACACCTATAATGATGAACACGAAGAATTGCTAATCTTGCCTCATGGCGAATTTCAAGTCAACGTGGCGCAATACATTTATGAATCAATTGTATTGTCGGTTCCATTGCGAAGAATTCACCCAGGCATAAAAGATGGTTCACTAACTGATGCAATTGAAAAATTAGAATCGTTAGCACCAAAAGAAAATAAAGCTATAGAACAAAATAATGATATAGACCCTAGATGGGAAAATTTAAAAAAACTATTAACGGATAAATAATACAGAAAAATGGCACATCCTAAGAGAAGACAATCGTCAACAAGAAGAGATAAAAGAAGAACACATTACAAAGCAACTGTTGCTCAAATTGCTACTTGTCCAGTAACTGGTGAAGCACATTTATACCACAGAGCTTATTGGCATGAAGGTAAGATGTATTACAGAGGTCAAGTTGTAATTGATAAAGCAGAAGCTGTTGCTTAATTGCTTCAAAAGTATAGAGAAAACTCTCACATTGTGAGAGTTTTTTTGTTAAGTACCTATTCGTTTCGTAATTATTAATAGCGAATAGGGTTCGTTTGAATTTTTTTTTGTAATTTCCACCACTTTTTAACTTCAAAAGAGTAAAAAGAAAAATTAATCAAAGATGAATAAAATAACAGCAGCTATTACCGCTATTGGTTCCTATGTTCCAGACTTTGTATTATCTAATCAAGTATTGGAAACATTGGTAGATACCAATGACGAATGGATTACCACTCGTACCGGAATTAAAGAAAGAAGATTGCTTAAAGAAGAAGGTAAAGGTACTTCTTATCTTGCCATAAAAGCCGCACAAAATTTATTAGAAAAAGCCAATTTAGATCCTAAAGAAATTGACTTAGTTATTATGGCAACTGCTACTCCAGATATGCCTGTTGCTTCAACCGGAGTATATGTAGCAACAGAAATTGGTGCTACAAACGCTTTTGCATTTGATTTACAAGCTGCTTGTTCAAGTTTCCTTTACGGAATGTCAACAGCCTCAGCCTATATTGCTTCCGGAAAATATAAAAAAGTACTATTAATTGGAGCCGATAAAATGTCTTCAATTATCGATTATACAGACAGAGCTACTTGTATCATCTTTGGTGATGGTGCCGGAGCCGTTTTATTTGAACCCAATACCGAAGGTTTAGGATTGCAAGACGAAATCCTTAAAAGCGACGGAATAGGAAGAGAATTTTTAAAAATCGAAGCTGGAGGATCTATTTTACCTCCATCGGAAGAAACGGTAAAAAACAAACAACATTTTGTGTTTCAAGACGGAAAAACCGTTTTCAAATATGCCGTTTCGGGCATGGCAGATGTTAGTGAAAAAATAATGGAACGCAACAACCTAACGCATGATGATGTGAATTGGTTAGTAGCACACCAAGCCAACCGAAGAATAATCGATGCCACATCACATAGAATGGGTTTAGACGATTCAAAAGTGTTAATTAATATTCAAAAATATGGTAACACTACTTCAGCAACTTTACCGTTGTTGTTGTCCGATTTTGAAAACCAATTAAAAAAAGGAGATAACATTATTTTTGCTGCTTTTGGTGGCGGATTCACATGGGGCGCCATCTACTTAAAATGGGCCTATACTAAATAAAAACAAACTAAACTAAATCAAATATTATGGATATTAGAGAGATTCAAAACCTAATCAAATTTGTAGCTAAATCAGGTGCTACAGAGGTTAAATTAGAAATGGACGATTTTAAAATCACCATAAAAACTACGGCTGAAGGCACAGAAAGTACTACAACTTATGTACAACAAATGCCAATGCAAGCAGCTCCACAAATGGTAGCTCCACAAGTTGCGGCGCCTGCAGTAACTGATGCAATTGCAGCTCCTGCTTCAGATGATCATTCAAAATACATTACGGTGAAGTCACCAATTATTGGTACTTTCTACAGAAAACCAGCACCAGACAAACCAATGTTTGTAGAAGTAGGTTCTACCGTAGCGAAAGGCGATGTATTATGTGTTATTGAAGCAATGAAATTATTCAACGAAATCGAATCTGAGGTTTCTGGTAAAATTGTAAAAGTTTTAGTAGATGATTCATCTCCAGTTGAATTTGATCAACCTTTATTCTTAGTTGATCCATCATAATAAGTTAGAAGTTAGAAGTTGGAAGTTAGAAGTTTTCTTTCTTCATAATTGTCTAATTGACACATTGTCTAATTATCTAATTAAAATAACATGTTTAAAAAAATATTAATTGCCAATAGAGGGGAAATTGCACTTCGTGTAATTAGAACTTGTAGAGAAATGGGGATCAAAACGGTAGCCGTTTATTCTACTGCTGATGCAGATAGTTTGCATGTAAAATTTGCAGACGAAGCCGTTTGTATTGGCCCACCTCCAAGTAATTTATCGTACCTAAAAATGCCTAACATTATAGCGGCTGCAGAAATTACAAATGCCGACGCTATTCACCCAGGATACGGATTTTTATCTGAAAATGCTAAGTTTTCTAAAATTTGTCAAGAACATGGAATTAAATTCATAGGTGCTTCACCAGAAATGATTGATCGAATGGGAGACAAAGCTTCTGCAAAATCAACAATGATTGAAGCAGGTGTGCCTTGTGTTCCTGGTTCTGAAGGAATTTTAGAAGATTTTGAACAAGCTAAAAAAGTAGCTAAAGAAATTGGATATCCTGTAATGATGAAAGCAACTGCAGGTGGCGGTGGAAAAGGAATGCGTGCAATCTGGAAAGAGGAAGAGCTTGAAAAAGCTTGGGAAAGTGCACGTCAAGAAGCAGCTGCGGCTTTTGGGAATGATGGGATGTATATGGAAAAACTGATTGAAGAACCTCGTCATATCGAAATTCAAGTGGTAGGTGATTCTTATGGAAAAGCGTGTCATCTTTCTGAAAGAGATTGTTCGGTTCAACGTCGTCATCAAAAATTAACTGAAGAAACCCCTTCACCTTTCATGACTGATGAGTTACGTGAGAAAATGGGAAATGCCGCTGTAAAAGCTGCAGAATACATTAAATATGAAGGCGCCGGAACGGTAGAATTTTTAGTGGATAAACACCGAAATTTCTACTTCATGGAAATGAATACACGTATTCAAGTAGAACACCCAATTACTGAACAAGTGGTTGATTATGACTTAATTCGTGAGCAAATAATGGTAGCTGCTGGAATTCCAATTTCAGGGAAAAACTATTATCCACAATTACACTCTATAGAATGTCGTATTAACGCCGAAGATCCGTATAACGACTTCCGCCCTTCGCCAGGTAAGATTACCGTTTTACATGCGCCAGGAGGACACGGAGTGCGTTTGGATACTCACGTTTATGCTGGATATACCATTCCGCCAAATTATGATTCCATGATTGCTAAGTTGATTACAACAGCGCAATCGAGAGAAGAAGCGATCAACAAAATGAAACGTGCATTAGATGAATTCGTTATTGAAGGAATAAAAACCACCATTCCATTCCACAGACAATTAATGGAAGAGCCAGATTATGTGGCGGGTAATTACACCACAAAATTCATGGAATCTTTTGTAATGAAAGAACTAGAATAAAGCTAAAAAAGCGATTTCAATTGAAATCGCTTTTTTTATACAATTTTATTCTAAAACGATGCTAAATGATGTGCGTTTTTAATTTTTTTTGCCTATTTTCACAATCTTAAATTTAATTAAAGTGAAGAATAATAAACTATTTATATTAATCATTATTTCGCTAATTATTGGCGTTGCTCTGGGCGGTGTAGTACACTATCAATTTCCTGAAGCTATAGATCCATTTTCAAAAAACATAAAATTATTAGGCACTATATTCATTCGTTTGGTACAAATGATTATTGCGCCATTGGTTTTTTCCACTTTAGTAGTAGGAATTGCTAAAATGGGCGATATGAAAATGGTGGGTAGAGTAGGTGGAAAAGCAATGGCTTGGTTTATTTCGGCATCATTGATTTCTTTACTTCTTGGGATGATTTTGGTTAACTTTTTTGAACCTGGAAAAGGCACCACAATCAAATTAGAAGATACTTCGAGTGCTTCAGAATTATTAGAAAATTCCAAAGGATTTTCATTGGAAGAATTCGTAAAACACGTTATTCCAAAAAGTTTATTTGAAGCTTTAGCTACGAACGAAATTTTGCAAATTGTAATTTTTTCGATCTTATTTGGAGTGGCATTAGCAGCCTTTAGTAAAAAAGAAGCAAAACCTATTCTTAAATTATTAGATTCGGTTTCTCATGTTATCTTAAAAATGGTTACGTTCATTATGTGGACTGCTCCATTAGGAGTTTTAGGTGCCGTAGCAAGTGCTATTGCAAAACACGGATTTGAAGTTTTTACACTGTATGCTAAATATTTAGGTGCTTTTATTATTGGAATTATAGCCCTTTGGGTGTTGTTATTAGCCGTAGGGTATCTCATATTAGGCAAACGACTTTTTGTACTGCTTCAAAGAATAAAAAGTCCGCTTTTGATTGCTTTTTCAACCACCAGTAGCGAAGCGGTTTTTCCTAAAATGGTAGAAGAATTAGAACGTTTTGGGTGCCAACCTAAAATTGTGTCCTTCACCTTGCCGCTCGGCTATTCATTTAACCTTGATGGTAGTATGATGTACATGACGTTTGCCAGTATTTTTATTGCGCAAGTATATGGAATAGATATGTCGCTTGGGGAACAATTAACCATGTTATTGGTATTAATGCTAACTAGTAAAGGAGTTGCCGGTGTGCCAAGAGCGTCTTTAATTGTGGTAGTTGCCACTTGTGCCATGTTTGGTATTCCACCTGAAGGAATTGCATTAATTTTACCCATAGACCATTTTTGTGATATGGCGCGTAGTATGACTAATGTTCTAGGAAACGCCTTAGCAACGGCAGCTATTGATAAATGGGAAACTGAACAAGAAGTATAATATGAACGATTTTCATTGGACCCAATTATTTAATCCTGAATTCTATATTTCGATGGAAGTCGGAGGTGTGCCTATTGGAATTTATGTCGTTTTGTTTATTGTATTTGCCGAAACGGGTTTATTTGCAGGTTTCTTTTTACCGGGCGATAGTTTGCTGTTTTTATCAGGTATTTATGCCGAAAAGTTAGCGGCACCATTGCGATTTATTCCCGAAACGTATTCTGATGTTACGGTGGTAGCTATAGCAATTTCATTAGCCGGAATCCTCGGGAATATTTTTGGATATTGGTTTGGAGCCACCAGTGGCAGAGGTTTATACAATAGAAAAGACGGCTTGTTATTTAAGAAAAAATACCTGTATCAATCGCAAGAGTTTTTTGAAAAACACGGCGGAAAAGCAATCATATTTGCCCGATTTTTACCTGTAGTTCGCACCTTTGTTCCCATTATTGCCGGAATTGTACATATGCCTAAAAGTAAGTTCATGCTTTTTAACGTATTGAGCTCGTTCTTGTGGTCTTTTATCTTAGTTTTTGCAGGGCATTATTTATACGCCTTTTTTAATGATGAATTTGGTATCGATTTGAAAAAACACATCGAAACCATTATTTTAATTTTAATTGCCATTACTTCATTTCCTTTGATTATGAAAGCAATTAAGGCGAGAAGAAAGTCTGAAGATAATTTATAAAAAATTATTTATCTAATAATCTTTTATTTTAAGGCAAATCATGTTCAATTTTAAGTAATTGGTCTCTTTCAAAAAAGAATAAATTACCAAGATATTCTTTACTTTTTTCTTCGAGTGGTTTTTTGGAAATTTCATTTTCAAAATACCTGATATAAGTATTTCTCATGTTGCTTTTATAGTATTCATTATCTATAGAAAACAAAGTGCTAGTATAAGGCTGTTCTAAAGTTTCATTTAAATTAGCATATCCATTCATAACTAAAAATAGTTTTAAACCATGTTCTTTTGCATAGTTTTCATAAATCATTAAGGGTTTGCATAATTTTGATGTGCACCCATTTTTAAAAATATATACTAACGATTTAGGATGTTTTGATAATTCTTGTTGTAATTGTTTGCCATTAATTTTATAGATGAAATTAGGTTTTGTTGTATTAAATTCATCTAAGGCCACAATTAACTTTTTTTGATCGGGAGGTAATTTATTATAGTCATTTGTTAACCCCTGAATTCTACAAGATAGTATTGATAAACCTATAAAAGTTAAGAATAGTATTTTTTTCATATGGAATGGTGTTACGATTAATAAGTTATCTAATAGCAAACTTACTTAATAAATAGCATATAACAAAATATCACTACTTTTTTTTAATTTAATGATAATTTTTTTTAGTTCTAAAAGGACAACTATAATACTTAGTCTAGTCATTTTTTTGTTTTCTGAACAATAATTGTAAAATTTTCATTAGGCAATTAAGTTTCTTATACCGATGAATCAAATAAGAAAGTCCTTGCAATAAAAAACATTTTAGTACATTTACTTTTTTAAGTATTATAAGGTATGCAACTCAGTTATTGGGAAATAAAAAATTGGTTTACCAACGTCGATTTTACCATCGTAGGCAGTGGCATTGTAGGTTTGCATGCGGCTCTAGCGTTGCGCGAACGTTTTCCTTCGGCTAAAATTTTAGTACTTGAAAAAGGTGTTTTACCCCAAGGCGCCAGTACAAAAAACGCTGGTTTTGCTTGTTTTGGTAGTATATCCGAAATCATAGACGATTTAAGAACCCACACCGAAGAAGAAGTTTTACAACTCATTCAAAAACGATATGCTGGATTAAAATTACTCCGGAAAAATCTCGGTGATGCTGCTCTAGATTTAAAACCATTTGGCGGTTATGAGTTGTTTCTAAAGAATGACCTATCAAGCTATGAAGAGTGTTTGCAAAAAATGCCGTTTATAAATGAGCTTCTAAGACCCTATTTTAAATCGGATGTTTTTTCAAAACAAGTGGATCGATTTCAATTTTCAGACATAACAGAATATCTCATTTTTAACCCGTTTGAAGCTCAAATTGATACCGGAAACATGATGCAGGCGCTACTCAAAAAAGCGCATCAAAACGATATTTTGATTTTGAACAATCAAAATGTAACCAATTTTCAAGAACTGAATGATGGTGTTGAGGTGGTAACGAATGGAATTACATTCAAGACAAACAAGTTGATATTTACCACAAACGGTTTTGCAGCCCAATTGACCCATAATCAAGTGCAACCCGCAAGAGCCCAAGTTTTAATCACAAAACCTATTCCAAATCTAGAAATCAAAGGTACCTTTCATTTAGAGCAAGGGTATTATTACTTTAGAAACATCAATGATAGAATTTTATTAGGTGGCGGAAGAAATTTAGATTTTGAAGGCGAAACTACTACATCACACGATACGACAGAATTGATTCAAAATCATTTGGAAGAATTATTAAAAAATGTAATTTTACCACAAACACAATTTGAAATAGACCACCGATGGAGTGGCACTATGGGCATAGGAGCACATAAAAACCCTATTGTTGAACAACTATCAAATCATGTGTATTGTGGGGTAAGAATGGGCGGCATGGGCGTTGCAATAGGAAGTATAATAGGTCAAGAAGTAGCAGATTTAATTTAAAATATGGCAAAAAAGATAACACCAAATAAAGCATCAAAACCCGCAGTAAAACGAACTACCGGTCAAAAAATAAAACGTTTTTTATGGTTGGCCTTTTTATGGTTCAACGGCATTAACTTTTTAATAGTTTTGTTGTTCAAGTTTGTACCAGTACCATTTACGCCTTTAATGGGTATTCGTGCTATGGAACACAAAAAAGAAGGAAGGGAAATGACTTGTAGCCATGAATGGGTACCTATTGATGAAATTTCCTTAAACCTTCAAAAAGCTGTTATTGCTAGCGAAGATGGTCGTTTTCTAGACCATTGGGGATTTGATTTTGAAGCCATGCAAAAAGCGTTTAAAAGCAATCAACAAGGTAAAAAAATAAAAGGCGGAAGCACCATTTCGCAACAAACGGCAAAAAATGTGTTTTTATGGCAGGGCAGAAGTTATGTGCGTAAAGGCTTAGAAGCTTACTATACTGTTTTAATTGAATTGGTTTGGGGTAAAAAACGCATCATGGAAGTCTATTTAAACAGCATAGAAATGGGCGATGGAGTTTATGGAGCCGAAGCAGCTGCAAAACATTGGTATCGAAAAGATGCTGCTAGTTTAACCCGATATGAAGCTGCCGGAATAGCCGCTATTTTGCCCAATCCGAGAAAATATAAAGCATCCAATTCCTCATCATATATCAATCGAAGAAAAGCAAAAATTTCACGCTATATTCCAATGATTAATCTGGATTATTAAAACAAGGCTATTGAAAAAAACGGTATTAATTACAGGAGCAGCAAGTGGCATTGGCAAACAAACTGCCTTATTTTTTGCTCAAAAAGGTTGGACGGTAATAGCCACAATGCTTTCATTGGCTGAAGCCGATGAATTGTTAAATGATCCTACAATTTTTTGCTACGAATTAGATGTAACTAGTTCTGAAAGTATTGCCTTAGCACAACAAAAAATACTTCAAAACCATAAAAAAATTGACGTCATCATTAATAATGCGGGAGTTGGGTATCGAAGTTTTGTTGAACTTTCTGAAGATGAAAAAATCGATGCTATAGTTAACATCAACTGGCTAGGAGTAGTTAAAGTTTGTAGAGCATTTATTCCTGTATTTAGAGCACAAAATGACGGTTTATTCATAAATATTTCCTCAATTGCAGGTTTGGTAAATTTACCGCTTGGTAGTTTTTATCATTCTACAAAGCAAGCGGTCGAAAGTTTTTCAGAATGCATGGCCTATGAATTATATGATTTGAACATAAAAGTATGCACCGTTCAATTTGGAAACGCACCTACTTCCTTCCAAAAAAATGTAACCAAATGTCCTAAAACGGCAGTGCCATCTTATAATCAATTAATGCAAAAGGTGACCGATTTATTACTAAAAAAATCAAATAAAAATACTAACCTTACGCCGCTTATTACACAAAAGTTATATGAAATTGCCCAGCATCCGAATCGAAAATTTAGACGCTATACCATTGGGTTTGATGCTAATTTCATGCGATTTCTAAGAAGAGTTTTAGGATACCGACTTTTTAATGCGGTAATTCGAAAATTCTCTTTAAAATAATTTATTTTTTTTCGTAACGTTTCTATTTTGTTGTCGTCTTATTAGAAAAAATAAAAGATGAAAGCACACGAAATTGATTACCATATTTATGGTGAAGAAATGCAATATGTAGAAATTGAACTGGATCCGCAAGAGGTGGTTGTAGCCGAAGCAGGAAGTTTTATGATGATGGAAAACGGCATTAAGATGGAAACTATTTTTGGCGATGGAAGTCAGCAAGAAGGAGGAATTTTTGGGAAATTATTATCGGCAGGAAAGCGCGTATTAACAGGCGAGAGTTTGTTCATGACGGCGTATCAAAATAATGATTTTAATAAACGGAAAGTATCTTTTGCATCGCCTTATCCAGGGAAAATTGTTCCTATTGATTTACAGCAATTTGGAGGTAAGTTTATCTGCCAAAAAGATTCGTTTTTATGTGCTGCTAAAGGCGTAGCAGTAGGTATTGAATTTACTAAAAAATTGGGAACAGGTTTGTTTGGAGGCGAAGGATTCATTATGCAAAAAGTAGAAGGTGATGGCATGGCATTTGTACATTCTGGCGGAACGCTTGCTCGAAAAGAATTGCAAGCAGGGGAAGTTTTACGAGTAGATACCGGTTGTTTAGTTGGGTTTACCAAAGACGTAGATTATGACATTGAATTTGTGGGAGGAATCAAAAACACCTTATTTGGTGGCGAAGGTATTTTCTTTGCAACCCTTCGAGGACCTGGAATTGTTTACATTCAATCATTACCATTTACCCGCTTAGCAGATAGAATCATTGCATCGGCTCCAAAAGCGGGCGGAAGCGGAAGAGAAGAAGGAAGCCTTTTAGGCGGACTAGGCAGAATGCTCGATGGCGATAACCGATTTTAATAAAAAACCGTTTCATTATTGAAACGGTTTTTTATTTGAATTTTGAAATTAATTACTTCAATTCTTTAATTCCCATATTGTACAAGGTAAATACTTGCATATCTACATTTTCTTGAATGGTTGCTGCTACTGATTTTCCAGCGCCATGGCCTGCGTTTACTTCAATACGAATTAACACTGGATTGTCTCCAGATTGTTTCGCTTGTAACTCGGCTGCAAACTTGAAACTATGTGCTGGCACTACACGGTCGTCATGATCGCCAGTAGTTACTAAAGTGGCAGGATAATTTGTTCCCGCTTTTACATTATGTACAGGTGAATACCCTTTGATGTATTCAAACATTTCCTTGCTTTGTTCTGAAGTTCCATAATCGTAAGCCCAACCAGCACCAGCGGTAAATGTATGATAACGTAACATGTCTAAAACACCAACTGCTGGTAAAGCAACTTTTACTAAATCAGGGCGTTGCGTCATTACTGCTCCTACTAATAATCCTCCATTTGAACCACCTTTTATCGCTAAATAATCAGATGAGGTATAGTTTTCTTTAATTAGATAATTGGCTGCAGCAATGAAATCATCAAAGACGTTTTGTTTTTTAAATTGGGTTCCGGCATCGTGCCATTCTTTTCCATATTCGCCACCTCCACGTAAATTCGCGACAGCGTAAATCCCTCCATTTTCTAACCAAACTGCATTTGAAATACTAAAAGCAGGAGTTAAACTTACATTAAATCCACCATAACCATATAAAATGGTTGGGTTTTTTCCGTTTAACGAAGTTCCTTTTTTATAGGTAATAATCATCGGAACTTTTGTACCATCTTTAGAAGTGTAAAACACTTGTTTCGATTCGTAATTTGCCGAATTGAAATCGACTTTAGGTTGTTGATATATTTCAGATTTACCCGTTTTAGGATCAAATGTATAAATGGTATTTGGCGTTACATAATTTGTAAACGAAAAATACAAGGTAGTTTCTTTTTCTTTTCCGCCAAATCCTCCAGCCGTTCCAACACCCGGTAATTCAATATCTCTAACTAATTTTCCGTTGTAATCATATTGTTTGATGAACGAAACAGCATCTTTCATATAACTTGCAAAAATGTAACCACTTCCCGTGTTAGGTGATAGTACATTTTTAGTTTCTGCAATGCAATCTTTCCAATTTTCTTTAGTTGGATTTGCTAAATCAAAAGTTACCACGCGTTTGTTTGGCGCTTTATAATTGGTTACCAAATAAATTTTCGATCCTTTGTTGTCTAAAACATCATTGTCGTTTTCGTAATTATCAATTAATGTTACGATTTTACTGTTTGCTTTTGATAAATCTATGTAATACAATTCGTTTCCAGAGGTTGAATTTGCAGCGGTAATGAATAAATAGTTTTCATCTTTCGAAACGCCACCACCAACATATCTTCTTTTTACATCGCCGCCAAAAATTAATTTATCTGTTTTTTGCGAAGTGTTTAATTTGTGGTAATACAATTTGTGTTGGTCAGTTTTTGCCGATAATTCACTTCCTACCGGTTTGTCGTAACTTGAATAATAAAATCCTTCATTTTTGTACCATGAAATCCCACTGAATTTCACATCTACCAAGGTATCGCCAATAATTTTCTTTGTTTTAGCTTCCATTACAATAACTTTTCGCCAATCGCTTCCTCCTTCAGAAATAGAATAAGCGACTAAACTTCCGTCTTTACTAAAGTTAATTCCGCCAAGCGAAGTCGTTCCATCTTTTGAGAATGTATTAGGATCTAAAAAGATTTCTTCTTTGCCTGATTTATCTTTTCGATACAACACCGATTGATTTTGAAGTCCATTATTTTTATAATAATACGTAAAATCGCCTTCTTTAAATGGTGCCGAAATTTTTTCATAATTCCACAATTGCTCCATTCTGGTTTTTAGCTGATTTTTATAGGGAATTTGGTCTAAATAACGATAAGTTACTTCGTTTTGAGCTTTTACCCAAGCTTCGGTTTCGGCACTTCGGTCGTCTTCTAACCAACGATATGGGTCGTTGATTTTTTCACCAAAATAGGTGTCAACGTGGCCGATTTTTTTCGTTTCAGGATAGGTAATTTTTGTTTGTGCGTTCATAACAATTGTACAAACAATAGCGGTTATTGTTATTGTTTTTTTCATAAAAAGGATATTGATTGAGTAACAAAGATATTCAATTGGACGGAATGAAAATGTTAATTATAAATCAAAATTTAAACGCAACATAATATTTCTTCCCATATTATTAATGCCGTCTGCTTTTAAGCGCGATAAATGATTGACATATGTTTTGTTCAACAGATTTGTTCCTGCAAGATTTAACTGTACAATTTTTTTACCAATGGTGATCGTTCCGCCAAGGGCTAAATTAACTAATAGATAATCGGGAGTTGGTGTTTCAAATTCGCTTAATTTATCTTGTTTAAAGGTGTAATTTAAAAAGCACGAAACATAATTGTTTTTAATCCATTTATTAGAATCCAGTTCTACTCTTATGTTGTTTTTCCATTGGTAGGCAGGAATTAACGGCAAATTAACACTGCCTTGCGTCCCAATTACATTTTCAAAACTACTAGTAAAATGTAACCAATCATAAGGATGCGGGTGAAAGTGAATTCCTATTTCACTTCCATACAACTGCGCATTATTTTGTGTGTAAATATAAACGTCATTACCATCAATTTGGTTACCGGTTGGAGTAATAAAAATGTAACCATCAATATGATTATAGAATCCGTTTGCAAACATTTCAAAATGCTCACTTTTGTACTCTAAGTTAACATCTACTTGAAGGTTTTGCTCTTTTTTTAATTCGTTAGAACCTATTTCATAACGATTACTTCCTTCATGCACTCCGTTTGAAGTTAGTTCTGATAAATTAGGGGCTCTAAATCCAGAAGCAATATTAATTCTTGTTGAAAGAGAATTGGAAAGACTGGTTTTGTATCCTAATGAGGCATTAAAACTATTGAATTGTTTGTTGATGGCTTCAAAATAACCTTCTTCGCCTTCAATTCCGTGAGTTGAGGTGTTTATTTTTCTATTATCGTAACGAATTCCGGCTTGTAAAACATTGGAATTCCAACTGTAATTTGTGATTGCAAATGCGCCAAAATCGGCAATTTTTGCATCAGGAATAAGTAATTCTTCCCCAAAGTTCGTGTTGGTTTGATCCATTCCTTGAATTCCAATGATTGTTTCCCAACGATTCATTTTTGGAACAAAATATTTCACATTATAACTTGCCGTTTTTAATTTCATAGATAAAGCAATTTCATCAGAAGCTTCCAATTCTTTTCGGTCGTTTAACGAATAGCCAAAATCGGCTTCAATTTTTGAATTTTTAAAATATACTTTTTGGTTCAAACTCAACAAATGATTCGCTACTTCTTGTTTTGGAAAAAGTGGATTTCGGAAACCTGAATTTTCTAAATCTTCTTCAGGTAAACCCAAATTTAAGTTGTTGTAATTGTATCTAAAATCGGTTGAAATTTTTGAATTTGAATAGCCAATTCCTGATTTAAAATCTTTTTCAATGAAACGTGTATTGATTATTCGATCTCCATTCGGAACTTCATAATCGGCATGTGAAGTGTAATTTCCTCGAAGTAAAAATTTGAAATTTGACGGACTGGCTTTAACGCCAAACGTAGTAGATGTTCCTTGTGTATTCGTAAAATAACTTTGTTCAAAATCGGCCGATTTTTCTTTATACGGAGCATATTTTTCTGGATTAAAATACACCACTCCGCCTAGAGCATCTGAACCATATAATAACGACGCGGGCCCTTTAATTACTTCAACGCTTTCTATTCCGGCAGCATTTAAACCCAATCCATGTTCTTCTCCAAATTGTTGATTTTCCATACGAACGCCTTGTGAATAAACTAAAACACGGTTGCCGCTCAATCCTCGAATCACAGGTTTACCAATGGAATTTCCTGTCGAAATCTGCGAAACTCCTGGAATGGTTGCAATACCGTCAATTAATGAAGTGGCTCCGTTTTCTTTCAGTGCTTTTACCGAAGCATGTTCTACTTTCATTACATTTTGCAATTGTATTTTATTATATAAAGTAGAAATAATTACTTCTTCTAAATGAATCTCTTTTTCTAAAAGCATTACATTTATAATAATGTCATCGCTATTGGTTTTTATGACTTCTTTTTTTGTTTGAAACCCTGTTCGTTGAAAAATAACTTCAGTTGTTCCTTTAGGAACTGATGCTAACTGAAAATACCCGTTTTCATCGGTTGTTGTTTCAGTATTGTTTTCTAAAACGTGAACGATAACACCCGATAATTTTTGCTGGTTGCTATTAGTTACGTATCCGCTAATTTTAAATTGAGAAAAGCCCGCTATTGAAAATAATAGCAAGAGTATATTGAATTGCTGTTTCATTTTTAAGTTTTTATTTGATAAATAATACAAAAATTTGTTTCACATCAGATTGATGCAAAACAATATGAGCCCCATAAAATAAAGCTATTGTAGTTATGAAATAAAAACAGGTGGTCCTCTTAGATAAAACGAATTTCCATCAAACGTAATGCAAGATTCATTACTATTGAATTGATACGGAATTTCGTAAAACCAAGGAATAAAGTCAAAGTGTAAAACCTCTGGTGAAAGGAAAGCCGCAAATTTGAAATCACAAACTGGACAATCTTCACTTTCGGTGAACGTTTTTTCAGAAGATTTAAAAGTCAAATGATGTGTGTCATCACAGCATTCTGTTTTAAAGTGGTGTTCGTGCGAAAAAGCATGCACTGATTGATAGCATACCGCAAATAAAACGGCAAGCATCAAGCAAATGTTTATATGTAATGACTTCTTTTTCACAAGTGCAAAGTTACTGCTTTTAGAGAAAAGCCAAAAAACAAACCACGAATTAACGATTTTTTAAGTTTTTATGGACTTATTTCGATAGTTCGTGGTTATTCTGAATTACATTTTGTCATTTCGACCAAAGGGAGAAATCACATAAAGTGATCAATTAATGTGATTTCTCCTGCGTCGAAATGACAGTATAGAAAACTATACTAGATTATTCGCAACCAAGTATTCTGCAATTTGAATCGTGTTTGTAGCCGCACCTTTTCTTAAATTATCGGAAACAATCCACATATTAATGCTGTTAGGTTGACTTTCATCTCTTCGGATTCTTCCCACAAACACATCGTCTTTTCCTTGCGCATAAATAGGCATAGGATAGGTGTACGTATCTAAATTATCTTGAACTGTTACGCCAGGCGTATTGTGTAAAATTTGACGTACTTCGTTCACATCAAAATCATTTTCAAATTCAATATTCACGGCTTCACTATGTCCGCCAACGACAGGAATTCTAATAGCGGTCGCTGTAACGGCAATGGTTTTATCGTTTAATATTTTTTGCGTTTCACGAACTAATTTCATTTCTTCTTTAGTGTAACCGTTTGCTTCAAAACTATCGCATTGTGGAATAGCATTTCGGTGAATTGGATATTTATAGGCCATATCGCCTTGAATTCCTGCATATTCATTTTCCAATTGTTGCACTGCTTTTACGCCTGTTCCTGTTATGGATTGATAGGTAGAAACTACAATACGTTTAATGTCATATTTAGCATGCAATGGCGCTAAAGCCATTACCATTTGAATGGTTGAACAGTTCGGATTGGCAATAATTTTATCGTCTTTGGTTAAAACCGAAGCATTAATCTCTGGAACTATCAGTTTTTTGGTTGGATCCATTCGCCAAGCAGAAGAATTGTCTATTACGGTAGTTCCGGCTGCAGCAAATTTTGGTGCCCATTCTAATGAGGTTTCTCCACCAGCAGAAAACAAGGCAATTTCTGGTTTAAGATCTACAGCAGTTTGTAAACCCACTACTTTATAACTTTTACCTTTCCATTCGATTTCTTTTCCAACTGATTTTTCTGAAGCAACTGGAATTAATTCGGTTACTGGAAAATTTCGTTCTGCTAATACCTGAAGCATTATTTCGCCTACCATACCGGTAGCGCCAACTACGGCTACTTTCATTTTTCTGAGATTTAGTTTCACAAAAGTAGAGAATAATCAAATTACTTTACAAACAGGAATGCTATTTTTCAAAAAAGTTACTGATATATTTGAATGAAGGTCAAATTATGATCTAAAATTTAATCACTTTCAACTTTAAGATTTAAAACGTAAATTTGCACCTTATTTTTCGGTTAAAACCGATAATGAAAATCAGAAAACAGACTATAGAAAACAGAAATGAAATATTTCCACGAAAAAATCGAAGCCAAATGGCAACAATATTGGGCAAAAAATAACACTTTTGCAGCAAGCAACACTTCGGATAAACCTAAATACTATGTGTTAGATATGTTCCCTTATCCATCGGGAGCTGGTTTGCACGTGGGGCATCCGTTAGGTTATATCGCTTCAGATATTGTAGCACGCTATAAAAGACATCAAGGGTTTAATGTATTGCATCCGCAAGGGTACGATTCATTTGGGTTACCTGCTGAACAATATGCGATTCAAACAGGGCAACATCCTGAAAAAACTACACGTGAAAATATTGCTCGTTACCGTGAACAATTAGATAAAATTGGGTTTTCGTTCGATTGGAGTCGTGAAGTTCGTACTTCAAATCCAGATTATTACAAACACACACAGTGGATTTTCATTCAATTATTCGAATCTTGGTACAATAAAACGACGGATAAAGCCGAAAGTATTTGTACCTTAATACAAGAATTTGAGAAAAACGGAAATACGCAAGTACATGCTGTTTGTGATGATAACATCACTTCGTTTTCTGCAGCCGAATGGAACGCTTTTTCATCAGAACAACAACAAAAAATCTTATTACAATACAGATTAACCTATTTAGCCGAAACCGAAGTAAACTGGTGTCCTGCTTTAGGAACAGTTTTAGCGAATGACGAAATCGTAAACGGGGTTTCAGAACGTGGCGGACATCCCGTAGTTCGTAAGAAAATGACTCAATGGAGTATGCGAATTTCTGCTTACGCGGAACGCTTATTACAAGGTTTAAATGATATCGATTGGAGTGAATCCATCAAAGAATCACAACGAAATTGGATTGGAAAATCAGTTGGAGCTACAGTTAAGTTTCAAGTTTCAGGTTCCAAGTTTCAAGTTGAAGTGTTTACGACCAGACCTGACACCATCTTCGGAGTTACCTTTATGACATTGGCACCCGAACACGAATTGGTAGCACAAATTACCACTCCAGAACAAAAAGCAGCGGTGGAAGCCTATGTGGAAGCGACTGCAAAACGTTCAGAAAGAGAAAGAATGGCCGATGTAAAAACTATTTCAGGAGTATTTACAGGGGCATATGCCGAACATCCGTTTACCAAAGAACCCATTCCAGTTTGGATTGGCGATTACGTGTTAGCGGGTTACGGAACGGGTGCGGTTATGGCGGTTCCTTGTGGCGATGAGCGTGATTATGCTTTCGCGAATTTCTTCAAAGGCACACACGGAATGCCCGAAATAAAAAATATATTTAGCCCCCTAACCCCCGAAGGGGGAATTGATACTTCTGATGAATGTATTAAGAACGAAGCTTTTACTAATAAAGAAGGATATATTTATAAAAATTCTGATTTCTTAAACGGATTAGATTATAAAAATGGAACGAAAAAAGCCATCGAAGCTTTAGAAGAAATAGGCGCAGGAAATGCCAAAGTAAATTACCGTTTACGTGATGCTGTTTTCTCTCGCCAAAGATATTGGGGTGAACCTTTTCCAGTATATTACGTGAATGGTTTACCACAAATGATTGACAAAAAACACTTGCCAATTGTTTTACCAGAAGTAGAAAAATATTTACCAACCGAAGACGGCCAACCACCATTAGGAAATGCAACGGTTTGGGCATGGGATAGTGTTCAGTGTTCAGTGGTTAGTAATCAGTTGATTGATAATGTAAAAGTGTTTCCTTTGGAATTGAACACGATGCCAGGCTGGGCAGGTTCTTCTTGGTACTGGATGCGTTACATGGATGCAAAAAACGAAAATGATTTTGCAAGCGAAGATGCTTTAAAATATTGGGAAAACGTAGATTTATACATAGGAGGAAGTGAACACGCTACGGGACATTTATTATACGCTCGTTTTTGGAATAAATTCTTAAAAGATAGAGGCTATGCACCAACCGAAGAACCCTTTAAAAAACTGATTAATCAGGGAATGATTTTAGGGATGAGTGCTTTTGTGTATCGAAGTGAAGATTCAAAAACTTTTTATTCAAAAGGATTAATTCAAGGTAAAAATGTAAATCCAATCCACGTTGATTTATCTTGTATCAATGATATCACAAATGAATTAGATATTGAAAAATTCAAATCACACCCATTATATTCAGATTATAAAGATGCCGAATTCATTTTAGATAATGGAGAAGTATACGATGCTAACTCCTCCCCTTCGGGGAGGCAGGGTGGGGCTTACATTGTAGGTCGCGAAGTAGAAAAAATGTCGAAATCGAAATACAACGTAGTCAATCCAGATGATATTTGTGAAGAATATGGAGCGGATACTTTGCGTTTATACGAAATGTTTTTAGGGCCATTAGAGCAATCTAAACCTTGGAATACAGCAGGTATTACAGGAGTTTATGGGTTTTTAAAGAAGCTTTGGAAACTATACCATTCGGGAGAAAATGATTCTTTTTACGTTTCTGATTCCCCTCCTTCGGAGGGGCTAGGGGAGGCTTATAAATCGCTACACAAAACCATTAAAAAAGTAACCGAAGACATTGAGAATTTCTCATTTAACACATCGGTTTCTCAATTTATGATATGCGTGAACGAATTGCAACAATTAAAATGCAATCACAGAGCTATTTTAGAACCTTTAGCTATTTTAGTTTCGCCATATGCACCACATATTGCAGAAGAATTATGGAGTGCATTAGGCCACGAAGGCTCCATTTCTACAGTAGCTTTTCCAAAATTTGAAGAAAAGTATTTAGTTGAATCTGAAAAAGAATATCCGGTTTCATTCAATGGAAAAATGCGTTTTACGATTAAGTTACCATTAGATTTAACCGCCGCTCAAATCGAAGAAATCGTAATGGCTGATGAAAGAACGCAAAATCAATTACAAGGAAGAACACCAAACAAAGTGATTATCGTTCCTGGTAAGATTATTAATTTGGTGGGGTAAAATAGAATGTGTTAATAAGCCAATGTGCCAATAGTAAAAAATCTCAAGCCTAAAAAGTTTGGGATTTTTTTGTAACATTTTTTATTTTTTACGTATAATAGATAAATATAAAGTATGAAACAACACGAAGTTCACATTTTGAAAAAAAGCACGGGTTTTGGAAGTACCAAAGACGAATTAGCAAAACAAGTGGAGTTATTTCTTAATAAAAAATCGGCGGCAGGGTATGAGGTAATTAATGTGTCGTTCACTTATTTTGAAGCACAAGAATTAATTGCATTTGTAACTATCTGTAAATAAATGTCAACTTGTCATTTTTTTAATTTGGCTTATAATTTGATGTATTTTTAGTAATTTTAAATAAAATTTAAAAACTATGTTAGGATATTATATAATGATTGGCGCAATTGCGCTAGCGAGTTGGTTGGTAAGTAACCGTTTGAAAAACAAATTTGATTATTATTCAAAAGTTTCTCTACGAAACGGAATGAGCGGTGCAGAAATTGCAGAAAAAATGCTAGCCGATCATGGTATTAGAGGCGTAAGGGTTATTTCTACGCCTGGACAATTAACAGATCACTACAATCCAGTAGATAAAACAGTTAACTTGTCTGAAGCAGTTTACAATCAACGTAATGCTGCTGCTGCTGCGGTTGCCGCGCACGAATGTGGTCACGCAGTACAACATGCACAAGCTTATGAATGGTTAACCATGCGTTCTAAAATGGTGCCAATGGTTAATGTGTCGTCAAGCATGTCGCAATGGTTAATTATGGGCGGATTAATTTTAGGATTTGCGTCAAAAACTGGAATTGGTTTTTATATAGCGGTAGCTGGGCTGGTATTAATGGCTATTGCAACTACTTTTAGTTTTATTACACTTCCTGTAGAATATGATGCTAGTAACAGAGCATTAGCTTGGTTGAAAAATAAAAACATGTTGAGCCAAGAAGAGTATGCAGGTGCTGAAGACTCTTTAAAATGGGCTGCTCGCACCTATGTTGTTGCTGCTTTAGGAGCATTAGCCTCATTGCTATACTGGGCTGTTAGAATTTTAGGTTCAAGAGATTAATTTATTTTTATAAATCAAAATCCGTTTCACATTTGTGGAACGGATTTTTTTATATTTGAATTTGTCTTTCTATTTGTTGTTCAAGGGAAATATAAGTTTCGGTTCTTGAAACACCTTTTATAGGTTGAATTTTCTTGTTCAATAATTGCATCAAATGTTCATTATCGCGGCAAATAATCTTAATTAAAATACTCCAATTTCCGGTTGTATAATGACATTCTAAAACTTCAGGGATCTTCTTTAATTCCTTTACAACATCTGGATTATTTGATGCCTTTTCGAGATAAATACCAATAAAGGCAACTGTGCTATAGCCCAAAACTTTAGTGTTTATTACAAACTTTGATCCTGAAATTACACCTACTTGTTCTAATTTTTTTAGTCGTTGATGAATTGCAGCGCCCGAAATCCCAATCTTATTTGCGATTTGCAAAATAGGTTTTCGAGCATCATTCATTAAGTCTCGAAGGATTTCTTTGTCAATTCCGTCAATTTCAATTTGTAAGTGATTTATCTTCATTTTTGTATGTTTTCAAAGTAAAAATACAAAATAGATTTCAAATAGTATTACAAATTCAGAAATCAATTTTCATTGATAATAAATCACTAATTTTTTACATTCAACGGATTGTAGCCTAAATAAGGGACTTCCATTTCTTTAAAAATCACACCAAAATCTTCTAATTCTTTTAAGATAGGAGTATATACTTCTCTTGAAATGGGTAATTGAACGCCTGGTGTTGTAATTTCTTTGTTTATTATTTTTAATGTGGCAATTGCTACAGGTAGCCCAACTGTTTTAGCCATAGCTGTGTAGGTTTGATCGTCTCCTAAGCATACCATGGTAGCATCAATTTGTTTTTTCATGCCATTTAATTCATAACCTATTTTATGATACATTACAATCATGTCTTTGTCATTAGGTTGTAGCGTCCATTTTTCGGAAAGTATTTTTTCGAGAATTTGTGCTGGAGTAGCTTTTACTAATCCTATTTTTTTGTTTGGATTGAACAAATTTAATTCTACCAGTTTGTCCCAAATAATATCATCTTGATCAATTTTTTGAATAGCACGAAGTTTAATTTCTACGGTATCAGTAGGATGATAGGGTAAAAAAGAATTTGTAAATTCTCGATATGTCATATCTTCAGAATTGTCTATGGTGTAAGAATCATCGGTCATTCCAAGTTGCACTAAAATATCCCAAGCCCTTGAATAGCCTACTCTTCTAATGGTTCCTCGATAACAAGTTAAAACATCATCTAATCCGTAAACGCTTCTGTATTTTAAAGAATCACGATTAGCATACGCTTCAAATCTTCCATAACCTTCTACTTCTAAAAATTCGGTTCGTCTAAATAATTTTGAATAGGGAATGTATTTGTAATTACCTTCTTGAATAAATTTTGCAGCCCCGCCTTGACCTGCTAATACAACATTTCTTGGGTTCCATGTAAATTTATAATTCCATAAATTGGTATCACTTTCAGGAGCAACTAATCCGCCACAAAAGGATTCAAATAAGATAATATTTCCGCCTTGATCTCTAATTTCATCCAATACTTTCATGGCACTCATGTGATCAATACCAGGGTCAAGCCCAATTTCGTTCATGAAAATTAATCCGTTTGCTTTTGCAGCTTCGTCTAATTCTTGCATGGCCGGACTAATATAGGAAGCCGTAACCAAATGTTTTTTATAAGCAAGACAATCTTTTGCAACTTCAATGTGTAGATGAGCTGGTAACATAGAAATAACAACCATTGCTTTTTGAATTTCAGCTTTGCGTTGTTGTTCGTTGAATACATCAAATGCAATTGCTGTAGCGTTTTTATGGGCTCCTGTTTTTTGTAATGCTAATTCCTTTGATAAATCACCAATAGTAATGTGTAGCTGTTCTTTTTCAGAATGATCTAATAAGTATTTTATAAGCGACGAAGCAGATCTGCCTGCACCAATAACTAAAATGTTTCTCATCAGGTTTTGTTTAAAAATATAACACGAAGATAGCAAAATGTTATATTTATAAAAGTTTTTTTATGATTTATATCAAGGTTTTAGCCTAAAACTTTTAGTACCTTTGGGTTAAAATTTGAAGAAATGGATAAAAAAATTCTTTTAACAGCTGCCATATTGGGTATTACAGCTATAATTTTAGGCGCATTTGGTGCTCACGCATTAAAAAAAGTATTAACTGAAACACAATTACAGTCTTTTGAAATTGGCGTGCGATACCAAATGTATCACGCTTTTTTTCTGTTATTTTTAGGAATATTTACTTTTCTTACTGAAAAAGAACGCTTGGTAATTTTCTGGTTGACACTTACTGGCATTTTATTTTTTTCAGGATCTATTTATCTATTGGCAACAAATGGCATTACAAATTTAAAGACAAAATGGTTAGGACCTATCACACCTATTGGAGGGGTATTGTTAATTTCGGCGTGGGGCTATTTATTTTACTCTATTTTGTGTAAAAAACCTACAAATTAAATGCTATCTAAAATTTAATTTATAATTTTGCACTTTATTTAAAAACACAACATAACTTACAATTTATGGATACAAATGCCCAAATTACGAAATCGATTGCGTTAGAAAAATATGGAATCAAAAATGTAACTGAAATAATCTACAATCCTTCGTATGACTTTTTATATAATGAAGAGTTAAGCTCTGCATTAGAAGGATATGAAAAAGGGCAATTATCTGAACTTGGAGCAGTTAATGTTATGACAGGAGAATTTACAGGCCGATCTCCGAAAGACAAATATATTGTAAAGGATAGTGTGACTGAGAATACCGTTTGGTGGAATTCTGACAAAGCAGTAAATGATAATAAGCCCATTTCTCAAACCACTTGGAATGCGTTAAAAGAAAATACAGTTCAACAACTTTCAGAAAAAAAACTATATGTAGTGGATGCGTTTTGTGGCGCAAATGAAGATACTCGTTTAAAAGTTCGTTTTATTATGGAAGTGGCTTGGCAAGCACATTTTGTAAAAAACATGTTCATTCGCCCTACAGATGCTGAATTAGAACATTTTGGCGAACCAGATTTTGTGGTAATGAATGGTTCAAAAACCAGTTTTAAGGACTATGCTGCACACGGATTAAATTCGGAAGTATATGTTGCGTTTAATTTAACCGAAAAAATCCAATTGATTGGTGGAACTTGGTACGGTGGCGAAATGAAAAAAGGGTTATTCTCTATGATGAACTATTATTTGCCATTACAAGGAATTGCTTCGATGCATTGTTCTGCTAACAAAGGAAAAGACGGTGATGTAGCTGTGTTTTTCGGCTTATCTGGAACTGGAAAAACAACCTTATCTACAGATCCAAAACGCGAGTTAATTGGTGATGATGAACACGGATGGGACGATTCAGGGGTATTTAATTTTGAAGGTGGCTGTTATGCTAAAACCATTGATTTGAGTGCTGAAAATGAGCCAGATATCTTCGGAGCAATTAAGAAAGATGCCCTTTTAGAAAATGTAACGCTAGACGCCTCAGGAAAAATTGATTTTAAAGATGGTTCGGTTACACAAAACACACGTGTTTCTTATCCTATTTACCATATTGATAATATTGTTCGCCCGGTTTCAAAGGCAGGACATGCTACAAAAGTTATTTTCTTAACAGCAGATGCATTTGGAGTAATGCCTCCCGTTTCTAAATTAACACCCGAGCAAACAAAATATTACTTCTTATCTGGGTTTACCGCAAAATTAGCGGGTACCGAAAGAGGAGTAACCCAGCCAGAACCCACTTTTTCGGCTTGTTTTGGAAAAGCATTTTTATCCTTACATCCTACGAAATATGGTGAGGAATTGGTTAAAAAAATGGAGCAACACAACGCTACTGCCTACATGGTCAACACAGGGTGGAACGGAACCGGAAAGCGTATTTCTATAAAAGATACTCGAGCTATTATTGATGCTATTTTAGATGGTTCAATCGAGAAAGTTGAAACAAAAGTAATTCCAGTATTCAACTTTGAAGTACCAACAGCTTTACATGATGTAAATTCAGCAATATTAGATCCAAGAGATACCTATGCTGATGCGGCAGAATGGCAAATCAAAGCCGAAGACTTGGCGTCAAGATTTATTAAAAACTTTGTGCAGTATACCGATAATGAAGAAGGTAAAAACCTTGTTGCTGCAGGTCCGCAATTAGGATAATCGAAATAGTATTTCATAAAAAAGTCCCGAAATTTTCGGGACTTTTTGTTTATAAAAACAATGGTTATTTTCCTTTGTTTACTTCAGCTACATACTTTTCAAGAGCTCCTGTCATAGAAGGTGTTCCTGGGCTAGGCGCCATAATATCTACACGTAATCCATGTTCTAATGCTTCTTTTTGAGTAGTACTTCCAAAAACAGCGATTCGAGTGTTGTTTTGTTTAAAATCTGGAAAATTCATAAACAACGATTTAATTCCTGTTGGACTAAAAAACGCTAAAATGTCATAATAAACATCTTTTAAGTCCGATAAATCACTCATTACAGTTTTGTAGAAAGTTCCTTTAGTCCAATCCACTTTCAATGCATCAAGTGTTGGCGGAACATCAGCATTCAATTGATCAGATGAAGGCAATAAAAATTTTTCGTCTTTGTATTTTTTTATCAGTGGAGATAAATCGGCGAAATCTTTTTGACCCACATAAATCTTTCTTTTTCTGTACACCACATAACGTTGTAAATAAAAAGCAACGGCTTCAGACTGACAAAAATATTTTAAATCTTCTGGAACTTTATAGCGCATTTCTTCGGCCACTCTAAAAAAGTGGTCAACCGAATTTCTGCTCGTTAAAATAATAGCAGTAAAGTTATTTAAATCGATTTTCTGAGCTCTTACTTCTTTAGCAGAAACACCTTCTACATGTATGAAGGGTCTAAAATCAACTTTCACTTTAAGTTTATTCTGCAGCTCAAAATAAGGAGAATTTTCTACTTTAGGCTCTGGTTGTGAAACCAAAATTGTTTTCACTTTCAAATTTGACATAATTTCTCTCTAATTTTTTGTAAACCAATTATAAATGAAATAGTAAGGAGCTATTTCAAGCGTGCAAAGATACAAAATAAAATAAAATATTTTACGTATCAGTAAATTTTGATATAATTTCAGTGCAACAATATATGTGATCATATTTACTGCAAAAAGGATGCTAATTAACACCCACAAAATGGCACTGGAATCAATGGAATTATAAAAAAGAATAATATTTATAGGTAAAAGTACTAAACTTAAATAAGTTCTATAATTTACTTTGAGCAAATTAAAATGTTCATTAAATTCTTCAATTTTAAATGCTGTGGCAATAATTTTTTCAATTAAATACTTAGAAAGCACAAATACACTCAAAAGCGTGAAGATTTGTATGTATAAAATTAGGGTATTTGTTTTAAGATCCGAAAATTGACGAATAACAAGCAAAATGAAAAAAGAAAAAGAAATCAATTGCAAGACAAACATTGAAACTGTAAAACCATCTAATAAGTTGCCACTATCGCGATAGATTTTATTGTATTTTGATGAGTAAGCCAATCGAATAAATTCTGAAAAACGAACCCAAGAAAGAGATTTGTTCACGGTAACGATACCAAGACATAGAATAAACAAAAGGGTTGCCCAATCCTTGCTTTCGGTAATTCGTTCGTGTAATTCAATTGCTAACATAATGCTGCAAAATTACAAAAAATAGTATCAAAATGATTATTATAAAATTATTAAGAAATTTACACCGAAAATAGCTTATTTTTGCACCAAAATAGCACAATTGAAATGACCAAAGGTATTGTCATCATTCCTACTTATAACGAAATTGAAAACATTGAAGCAATAATAAAAGCAGTTTTTGCATTGCCTACTGTTTTTCATGTGTTAATTGTAGATGATAATTCGCCAGATGGAACGGCTCAAAAAGTTATCGAACTTCAAGGTCAATTTAAAGAAAAATTATATTTAGAAGTGCGCACAAAAAAAGCAGGTTTAGGAACAGCTTATGTACACGGTTTTAAATGGGCACTTTCTAAAGGGTATGACTATATTTTTGAAATGGATGCCGATTTTTCACACAATCCAAACGATTTAGAAAAGCTATTATTTGCTTGTGAAAACGGAGCCGATGTAGCCATTGGTTCTCGATATTCTAACGGTGTGAATGTCGTAAACTGGCCTTTGAGCAGGGTATTACTCTCTTATTTTGCATCGGTTTATGTACGAATGATAACGGGAATGAAAATTGCAGATGCTACGGCAGGATATAAATGTTACAAACGAATTGTTTTAGAAAAGATTAATCTCGACCGAATTAAATTTGTCGGATATGCTTTTCAAATAGAAATGAAATACCGAGCCTTCATCAACCAATTTAAAATTGAAGAGGTTCCAATTATTTTTACCGATAGAACGAAAGGACAATCAAAAATGAGTAGCGGAATTATTCGCGAAGCCGTAATTGGAGTGATAATGTTAAGAATAAGAAAAATATTTAATAGATTATAATGAGTACATATTTAATTAGAAATGCCAAAATTGTAAATGAAGGTGTCGTTTTTGAAGGGGATATATTAATTGAAAATGAATTGATTATAGAAATTGCCGAAAAAATTAGCCCTAAATCTTCTAGTTGCGTGATTATTGATGCCGAAGGAAGTTATGTTATTCCTGGAGCTATTGATGATCAAGTGCATTTTAGAGAACCAGGACTTACCCATAAAGGCACTATTGAAACCGAAAGTAGAGCAGCAGTGGCTGGAGGAATTACCTCATTTATTGAGCAACCCAATACCGTTCCAAATGCGGTTACACAGGAACTTTTAGAAGATAAATATCAAATTGCAGCCCAATCTTCTTACGCGAATTATTCTTTTATGATGGGCGGAACGAATGATAATTTAGACGAAATTTTAAAAACAAATCCGCGAAATGTTGCTGGATTAAAATTGTTTTTAGGTTCTTCAACAGGTGATATGTTAGTGGATAGTTCAGCTTCATTAGAAAAAATATTTACTAATACTAAGTTGTTAATTGCAGTACATAGTGAAGACGAACAAATTGTAAAAGATAACTTAGCTAAATTCAAAGAAATCTACGGCGATGATATTCCTGTTGATAAACATCCCGAAATTAGAAGTGTAGAAGCCTGTTATAAATCTACAGAACGAGTTATAGCTTTAGCAAAAAAAACAGGTGCACGTTTACACGTTTTTCACTTATCTACCGCTAAAGAATTGGATTTATTTACCAATAAAGTTCCTTTAGAACAAAAGCAAATAACAGCAGAAGTTTGTATTCACCACTTATGGTTTACTGATGCCGATTACAAAACAAAAGGTTCATTGATAAAATGGAATCCTGCTGTAAAAACACAAGAAGATAAAGACGCGCTTTGGAAGGCACTTTTAGACGACAGAATTGATGTTATTGCTACCGATCATGCGCCACACACAATAGAAGAAAAATCAAATCCATATACTACTTGCCCTTCGGGCGGTCCTTTAGTGCAACATGCCTTAGTAGCACTATTTGAAGCACATCATCAAGGAAAAATATCGGTAGAAAAGATTGTGGAAAAATTCTGTCATAATCCAGCAAAATTATTTAAAATTGAAAAACGCGGATTTATAAAAGAAGGATATTTTGCAGATATTGCCATTGTAAATGCTTATTTGCCTTGGAACGTAAAAAAAGAAAATATTTTAGCAAAATGTGGTTGGTCTCCATTTGAAGGGTATAATTTCAAATCACGCGTAACACATACCTTCGTTAACGGAAAATTAGTTTATGCTAATGGAAAAGTGAAAGAAGAAAAAGTTGGTCAACGTTTATTATTTGATAGAACAGTGTAAATGAAAAAAGTAGGTTTAGTTTTTTGTATGATTGTTATTTTAGCCTGTACTAATAATCCGGTGCCTAAACCCGATCGATTATTAGACGATGAAGTAATGACAGATATTTTATACGATCTTGCAATTTTACAAGCAATCGATGGTTCTTATTCCAACAAGTTAATAGAAAACAACATTGAAAGTAATAAATATATCTTTAAAAAATACAGTATTGATAGTATTACCTATATTCAAAATCAACGCTATTATGCTGCAGATATAAAAAAATACAAAGAAATGTATCAGGAGGTACTTGACCGATTAGAAGAAGCAAACACAAAAAACGATTCCCTTTTACAACCAGAAAAACAACTTACGAAATAACTTCTTTTAAAAAAGTCTCTTTCTTTTGAAAGGTAATTTTTAATGCACTTTCAATTTTTTCGGTTGAAAAATAATCGGTTGCATGCGATGATGCGGCGGTAGCTTTGGTTAATTTTCGTTTACTATTGGTTATAGTTGACAACAACCAATCGATTCGCCAAGCAATGGCGGTAAATGTTCTTGAGGCATTTATAGACGGACTTTTTGTTTCTAAAAGACTAGCGATATAATCAAACAGAATCTTATAACTGCAATTTTCGCCCACAACAATAAACCTTTCCCCAGAAATTGTACTTTTCATCAATGTATGCATTACTGTTACTACATCATGAACTCCTACAATTCCTATAGTTCCATTCGTATAAAAAGGAATGCCCTTTTTAACCCATTGAATAAATAAATCACTTCCAAGGTTTGAAAAACCGTAGCCAAAAATCACACCTGGATTAACAATTACTACCTCAAGACCTTCCTGAAATCCACGCCACACTTCCATCTCTGCACCATATTTTGATAAGGCATAATCACTATGTTGTTTTTCAAAATTCCATTCGGTTTCTTCGGTAATTAATGTTTCATGAGCTTTCGTATCACCTAGTGCTGCAATTGAGCTTACATGACATAATTTTTTCACTTTAAAATCAATGCAACAATTGACAACATTAGCGGTTCCTTCAATATTGACTTTTCGAATAAGGGCTTCTTCTTTAGGTTCAAAAGAAACTACGGCTGCACAATGGTATACATGAGTTACTTCTTCAAAAGCCTTTTCCAGCGATGGAATATCGGTAATATCGGCTTTTATCCAGTTGATTTTTTCAAATAAAGAAATTTGATTTTTATGTTCAAATACTTTTTTTACCTTTTCAATTTGCTTTTCAGACCGAAACATAGCTTTTACTTCCTCATTTTCTTGAAGAAGTTGAACTAGTAAGTGTGAACCCAGTAAACCTGTTGCGCCTGTAACTAAAATCATGATGTAAAGATACTAATTTTTTGATGGAAGCTGGATGCTCAATTTTGGAAGAATTGTTTTCGAAATTTGAATAAAACTTTTAAACTTTGAGACTAAAAACTATCTTTGCTTAAATTATTTTAAAATCATGAAAAATTTTATTGAAGAAGTGACTTGGAGAGGAATGCTCCACGACGTAATGCCAGGTACTGAAGAACATTTGATGGAGCAAATGCGTGTGGCGTATGTGGGAATTGATCCAACAGCTGATTCATTGCATATAGGACATTTAGTTGGGGTAATGTTATTAAAACATTTTCAATTAAGTGGCCACAAACCTTTAGCACTTGTTGGAGGTGCAACCGGAATGATTGGTGATCCATCAGGGAAGTCAAATGAGCGAAATTTATTAGACGAAGCTACATTGCGACATAATCAAGAAGCTATTAAAGGACAATTGGCTCGTTTTTTAGATTTTACTTCTGCTGAAGCTAATGCGGCTGAGTTGGTAAATAATTACGATTGGATGAAAGAGTTTTCTTTCTTAGACTTCATTCGCGATGTAGGAAAACACATTACTGTCAACTATATGATGGCGAAAGATTCTGTTAAAAAGCGTTTAACGGGAGAAACCTCAGAAGGAATGTCGTTTACCGAATTTACATACCAATTAGTTCAAGGATATGACTTTTTGCATTTATACCGAGCTAAAAAATGTACGCTACAAATGGGTGGAAGTGACCAATGGGGAAACATTACAACTGGAACCGAATTAGTGAGAAGAATTGAAGGAGGAAAAGCCTATGCATTAACTTGTCCACTAATTACAAAAGCAGATGGAACAAAATTCGGAAAATCGGAAGGTGGAAATATTTGGTTGGATGCCGAACGAACTTCGCCTTATAAATTTTATCAATATTGGTTGAATACGTCAGATGTTGATGCTGAAAAATACATCAAGATTTTCACATTCTTAGACAAAGAAACGATTGAAAAACTTATTGCCGAACACAGCGAAGCACCTCATTTAAGAGTGTTACAAAAGCGATTAGCCGAAGAAATTACCGTAATGGTGCATTCACAAGCCGATTTAGAAAATGCAATTGCTGCTTCAAATGCATTCTTTAGTCCGTCAATGGACGAATTGAAAAAGTTAGACGAAAAAACGTTTTTAGAAGTGTTTGATGGAGTGCCACAAGCAGAAATTTCAATAAACGAGTTAAGTGAAGGTTTGGATATGATTGCCGCACTTTCTGCAAAAACTAATTTTTTGGCTTCCAATAGTGATGCTCGTAGAGAATTAAAACAGAATGCTATTTCTTTGAATAAAGAAAAAGTAGCAGAAGATTATAAAATTACATCGGCAGATTTAATCAACAATCAATTCTTGTTATTGCAAAAAGGAAAGAAAAATTATTATGTAATTAAGGTTAAATAACCATCAGGTTACAACCACGAATATCAGAATGATCAAAACGTCCCAACACTTCAAACGAATGGTTGGGATATTTTTTGCCCAAATCTTGTGTAGCAATGAACGAACACGAATTGATATTGGCTAAATCAATCACATTAATTCCACCTGTTTTACCATCAGCTACATATGTAAATGCATCTTCGGTATCACGAATTAAAATTTCCATCCAAGGAGGACATTCAAAAACTCCATCGCCTAATGAATAGGCTTGTGAAAGTAATTCGGTCATCCCATATTCGGAATGAATTTTAGCCACTCCAAAACCATTGCATAAAATAGTATGTAATTCTTCGCGAATTAGTTCTTTTCGTTTTCCTTTCATGCCACCAGTTTCCATGATGATGAGGTTGCTTCCTAATTCCCGAAGCGGAAATGAAGTAGCTTGCGCATACTCGATTAGGTCTAATAAAGCATAGGTTACTCCAATAAGAATTACGTTTTGACCTTCTTTGTTTAGTTTTTCAATTTTTTGTAAAAGCGCACTATGATTATTCAAATAAAATCCTGAATCTGTATGATTACTGCTTTCAATTAAATCTTCCACCATGTAAATCAAAGAAGAACCGTCGCGCTCTAAATAAGACGGAAGCAATGCCAATACACAATAATCTTCAATGTTGCCATAAAACTGAGAGAAGCCCAGGCGATAACTTTGTTCGTACCAATTGACATCAGTAACAAAATGTTTACTTCTTATAGGTTCGTTTGGAGTTCCCCCTTCGGGAGTTAGGGGGCTAGTTGTGCCGCTACTCGTAAACGTTTGTTGAACGGGTTCGTTTGAACTGATGACATCGTGACTTTTAAAAAATTGAATGGGTAAAAACGGAATTTCAGATACCGATTTTACATTGGTTTTATCTTTCTTCAAGAAGTTGCAAAATTGTTGGTATACCAAATTATTATCGTACTGATGACGAAATACTTTTAAAGTAATTTTTTCAAATTCTTTTTTAGAACTAATTTGGAAGATATCTTCTTGTGAAACCATGGTGCAAAAATAGCAAACAAATTGGTCAAAATTAAAAAAGCACCAACTTTCGTTGATGCTTTATTTTATTTGTCATACTGAACTTGGTTCAGCATCTAAATTATTGAATGACTAATTTTCTTGTAGCTGTTTTACCTTCTTCGGTAACTTTTACCATATAAACACCAGCATTTAAGCCAGAAACGTTTACAGCATTGTTTACCACATCAGCTTTCAATACTTCTTTACCTAATAAATCAAAGATTTGAACTGACATTGATGCATTTGCAGTAGAAGTCAAATACAATGTGTTTCCAGATACTGGATTTGGATACATCGTTAAACCGTTGATGTTGTCAAATGAAGATGATGATAATGGCACATTTAAATCTGATGTACTTCTAGAAGTAACTTGTGCTGTTGTATTAAATCTTCCTACTAAAGCAATAATATTTGTTGGTCCAGTAGGCTTAGCTGTTCCCATGTAATTAGCTTCAGAGAATGCCGTTCTAAAAGTTAATACATCCGAACCACTTGTTAGATTAATATTTGCAGCAGCAGCTGTGCTTGCAGGAAAGTCAGCTGTTGTTGTATCAAAAGTAACACCATTGATTTGTACTAATTCACTTTCATAAGTAGCTGCTGTAACTGCGCCATTTAAATCAGCTATTGTAACCACTTGAGGAGTAACAGTATTGCCTGAAGATGCAACAGTTACATTTGCAATTGGCGTTATTTGTAATAATCCACTATATAAAACAGATTGTCCTTTTAATCCAGAAATTGCATCTCCTGCAGTAACTGTAGTTGTAATTACACCAGGCGCAGTAGTATTATCATCAATTAAAATACCTCCAGAAGTATCTTGAATATATTTTTGATTGCGAGTTGTTCTTGTATAAGTAACTACGGGATTAGAAGACAATTGATAATATCTTCCAGCTCCATTTGCAACAACATCTGCTCTAAGAGCTGCTAAATCGGCAACAGTTACAAAAGAAGCAACAGTAAAAGTAACAGTAACTCCCACAGCAGGGCTTAAAGGTTGATGAGAATTGTTAACTAATTCAATAGTGACTGTATAGGTATTTCCAGCGGTTACCGGAACTACAATTGGGTTTGTATTGTATTGCATAACAACCGTACCACCATTAATAGTGTAATGAATGTGTCCGTCACCTGTTCCATTAGCTACATTGAAATTGTTTATTGCAAAAGAAATATCTACTGATGTTGTAAGCGGGTTGAAAGTTGTTGAGTTGGAGGGCGAAGAAATTGATATAGAGGGTGTTGAAGAACAACCTGAATAACTTCCTAATTGACCTAACTCACCATCAACTGCATAAACAATCCATTCAGAATTCGTTGCATCTGTACCGAAAGAAGATAAGTTTACTGGATTTGGACTACAAACAGATAGTTTTCTAATTAAAGTATGATCAACAGTACCAACTGTTGTTCCTGCGACAGGCCAGCTAGATCCAGGATCGGTCCCAATATCTCCTATTACATCTATGACTGATCCAAGTTTTTTTAAGGCAATAGCATCATCACCATTAAAATTACAAACAGAAGATGAAATATCAGAAGCGTTTAATATGGCAGTTAGTGCAGCACCACTATTTCTTAAAACATATACATCTCCTGCTGCTATCATTGTGCCAGCTGTAAAAGTTTGAGTATTTGAGGCAGTAGCAGCGCCGTTAGCATAAAGTTCAATGGAATAATTACTTAAATCAACTGCTGTTCCTGTACCGTTATAAATTTCTAAAAATTTATTATTACTAGAACCTTCTCCATATTTACTAAAATATATATCAGTTGCTTGACCAAAAGAATAAAGTGACATTAAAATTGTCAATAATAAAAAGTAAAGTTTTTTCATATGAATAAGATTAAATTATAAGACAAAAGTATTTATTAAAATATAGTTTCTAAGTTATTCTGTGTTAACAAATTGTTGTTTAATAGATCAACTAATTTATGATCAGTTTACGGGTTGCAGTTGCTTCTCCTTCTTTTATTTTAATGATGTAAACGCCAGCGGTAAGGTTGCTTACATTTACTTCTTTTGAAGTAATGACTGTTTCTAACACTTTTTTTCCTAAGACATTAAATATTTCTACCTTTTTATCTAAAGATAATTTGGTTGAAATATATATTCTTCCGCTGTTTGTAGGGTTAGGGTAAATAGTTAGCCCCTCAATGATAGGCTCTTGAGTTTTAGAGGTTGCTGTTGACTTGCTTTCTTGTGCTTGTACACTAAAAGAGCCAAAAACCAACAACAATAAAAGAATAAAAGTGTAATTTTTTTTCATTCACAACTAAAAATATGATGTAAAGATACTAAAAAAAAGGATTACAAATACAATGCCAAAAAAAAATCCCTCAAAAAGAGGGATTTTTAATATTTTATATAATGATTATTGTAATAAATTTACGCCACCTACTGTAGCCCAAGCCCCAGCAGTTAAAGTTGCCCCAGTTGCAGTTGTGCTTGTAGTGTATTGACCTGTTGGGAAAGCAACTGTAAATACAGTGCCAGCCGCAGCAAATGGAGTTGTAGAAGTTTCATTAATTTTAACAGCCGTTAATTTAATTTTACTACCATTTACTTGATCAGTATTAGTAGCTGCATCTTGAATTCTTACCGCAGTAGCACCTGTTGTTGTATAACCAGAAATTAGAATATTTGAAAAATCGCCGTTACCTTGTTTTTTGAATTGGATAGCATCGTATTCTGCAGCAGATGAACCACCTTCTGTATTTGTGTTAGGCTTTCTGATTAAAGTAATGTTTGAAATAACTGGAAAATAAGAATTGTTATTATTTGAGGCTTCAATTTCCATTCCAAAGTTACCAGTTCCAGTTTGGCAAGCATACCAGTTAGAATTGTTTTGTCCTCTCCAGCCATCTTGCCAGTCAAATGAATCATCAAAGTTACCATAAGAAATTAGGTTTGATGCACTTACTGTTCCTCCATAAAATTCAAATCCATCATCGGCTCCTTTGTAAGACACTAAATTTTCTAAAATAGTTCCTGAACCTACTGAATAGAATGAAAAACCATTCATTTCGCTTGTTCCATCTGTAATTTTCTTTCCAGCATATTCCACTCTTACATAACGAAGCGTTCCTCCATTGTGTGTAGCGTTTGTACCGCCATACATTAAATTTAATCCATCTTCAGAAGCTCTTGTAGAAGTACCACCCGATCCATTAATTGGAGCATCACCATACATGATAATTCCTCCCCAAGATCCTGGTGTTGCTGAAGCTTCTGTTAAAACAATAGGTTGAGAAGCGGTACCGTTCATAATTAATTTACCTCCATTTTTTACCACTAATGCATCTACACCATTTGTAGCATTTGCAGTAATGGTAGAACCAGCGTCAAAAGTAACGGTTACACCACTTTCAATGGTAACAATACCGTTTAAAGTATAGTTTCCATATGCAATAGTTCTGTTTGTAGTGATAGAACCTGTCAATTCTCCCTCTACAGGTGCGATTACACCATCTTCATCATCGGTTGAACAACCTGTAAATAACGTAGCTAAAATAGTTAGACTTAAAAATAAATTTTTCATGTGTGTTTGTTTTTTTAATTGTTTTGACAAATTTAGTCAGGGTATGTTTTATGAATGTTTTTTTACTATTATAAAAAGGTTATTGAAAAATCATATAATCGTAAATACAATGTTGCTTTTATGTAAACAAAAAAGAGCAGTTTAAACTGCTCTTTTTTTAAAATGAATAAGAAACGCTGGTTGAGAATCCAACACCCCTCTTATAAGATTGTTCTACTAAAGATGATTCTTCAATGGATATTTTATTTTCAGTTCCTCGTTCTCTAGTATATAATGGATTTAAGATATTATCTACTGAGATTTTAAGATCCCATTTTTTATTGATTGAACTTCCCCAAACAAAATCTAGTTTATGAAATGGTTTCTCATAGATGTGATCATAGCCTGCAATACCTACAGCATAAATACGATCGCCATACACATTATAGACTAGTGAAGCGGTGTTTTTACAGTTACTTCCTAAATCAAATTCATATTTAAGATCTGAGTTTAATAACCAATTTGAAGCTCCTTGTAAATTTCTCTTTGTAAACGTATCAAAGTCTGACCCTGGTCTATTTTTGTTGATTGTTGATTCGGTTATCATTAAAGAAGTATTAAATCCAAAAGAAAAACCTTCTAATTTATCGGTTAATCTACTAAGTTGAATTATTGCTTCAAATTCGGCACCAAATAAGGTTGCACTTTTATTATTAAAATAAGTAATTGTTTGTCCACTTCCAGTTGCGCTTGCTAAAATTGTTCTTTCAATAGGTTGATCGATGTATTTTGCAAAAACAGTAGCTGCAAACATCTCTTTACTGGTTGGGAATATTTCAAATTTTAAGTCAGCATTATAGTTTTCGCTGTTTTCTAAATCTGAATTTCCTAATTCTGTAGTTCCATCAGCATTAATTAAGTTAATATCTAAACTTTCAAAAAGAACTGGTTTTGTATATGTTTTTGAAATGGCTAAACGTAAATTACGATCATCTTTCATGGCATATTTAACATTTAAGGATGGTAAGATATATAAATTTTCGTTTGTTTTTGTACGATACGGATTTGAAATAGGGTCAACAATTGATTTGTATTTATACTCTCTAATTGTATTTTCAGCACGAAGACCTACGTTAAATTCTAATTTTTCATTCACATTTAAAAGTAAATTGGTGTAAGCACCATCGGCTCTTTGAAATACTTTAGTTTTCCATTCTGCTGTTGATTGTTCAGTGAATGATAAGAAATTACTGGCAATATCGTTTTGGATATAAGCGTCTATGTCATTAACAGGAACATTGTAAGGAACAGCTCCACTATTTGGGTTACCAAAAGTGAATCGAAATTTAGAAACCATATATTCTGCAAAACCACTATATCCTGCTGATAATTTATTTAATCGATCTTCGTTTTTTCCAAATTTATAATTGTATTCTAAATTGCCCGACATATGGAAATTATTGTCAATATTAAAAAACTGACGTAATAAATTGTTACTTCCATATTGTGTATTGATTTCAGTGTCAGAAATTTTATTTCCTGTGATAAATTTTCTGTCTGGCTGACTGTATTTTGTTCTAGTATATGATAAACCTGCGTTTATTGAATGTTTGTCGTCTTTAGAAAGTTTATAACTTCCAAAAAATTGATTCGCAAAGTAATCCGATTGTTCGTATTGGTTTAATCGAATGAATTCATTTGGATTTTGAACAGCAGTTCTAGTATATCCAACTTGGTCTTGAATTAAATTTTCTGTAGATTTTAAATATAATCCTGTGTAGTTAAATTTTAAACGTTCAGCTTTAAATTGTAATCCGATTAATGCTGATGCTTGTGTTTGAAATTTGTATTGTTTTTTAGTCAAATTATTGTCATAAATTCCTTGCCCTTGCGAAAAAGTTCTATCAACACCTTCTCTTATTTGGTATTTGTTATCAAAATTGGTAGCAAAAACATAGTATAATTTATTTGATCCCACATCAAATTTACCCGAATGGCTAATTCCTGTGCTTGTGTTTAATGGTGATTTAACTTTGTTAACATTCCAGCTAGATTCATAATCATTATTTATTTTTCCTGAAGGAATACTTCCGTAGCCACTAGGTAACGAGCGCTCTTGACCGCCAAAGCCAAATTGACTTTTAGTATTATCAGCATCATACGACAATAAAAAATCACTTAAATTATTGTTGGTTGTAAAACCGGTACCAAAAGAAATTTTTGTTTGCTCTTTTGTACTTTGACTGGTTTTAACATCAATAGTTGCTCCTGCAAAGTCTCCATAAATATTTGGATTGAAGGTTTTAAAAACATCAATATAACCTACAACATCAGTTGGAAATTGATCAAGCGGTACAATTTTCTTGAATGGACTATTTGAAGGAACTGCTAAATTATTGATAAGCAAATTATTGTAACGATCTTCTAATCCTCTAATAAAAAGACCTTTTGATTCTACTTTTGAGATTCCAGTAATTTTAGTCAATCCTTCTTCCACATCACTAATTCCTTTTCTTGATAATTCTTGCGATCCAATACTTTGTTTAATTTCCACCGCTTTTTGTTGTTCTTGTAACAAAGCGCTTTCTTTTTCTTTGCTATATTGAACTTCAATTACTACTTCTTTTAATTCTTCACCACCTGTAGATGCTAAGGTGTAGTTAATTGTTTTGACTTCACCTGCATTTATAGCAAAAGGAATTTCTTTAGTTATATAGCCTAGATAAGAAATCACAAGTGTATAATTACCAGGTTGCATTGAAAACGAATAGTTACCATTTTCATCGGTAGCAGTATTTTGCTTAGTTTCTTTAATAAGAACCGTAGCAAAAGGAAGTGGTTCGTTGTTCATTTCTTTGTCTAAAATTTTTCCACTCAAGGTTGCGTTTTGAGCAAAAGAAATCGCTGAAAAAAGCAGGGCAAAAAATAGAAATTTAATCTTCATGTTATTGGATTATTAATTTTGGTGCAAATAAAGTGCGGCAAGGTTACTCCATTGTTATTAGCTTATTATCAATAAGTTTCTAGTTTGTTATTAAATTGTTAACAGATTAAATTATCGTTAAGCCATTCATTCGTTTTAATTTATCGCTATCTTTACCATCAGAAACGCAACTAAATCATATTATGAAAAAGAAAGATATTAAAATCTTATTGGTTGATGATGAAAAAGATATTCTTGAAATTGTGGGGTACAATTTATCGCAAGAAGGGTATCAAATTTCAACGGCTTCAAATGGAAAGGAAGCCATAATAAAAGCCAAAAAAGAGTTGCCTCAATTGATCATTTTAGATGTAATGATGCCGGAAATGGACGGAATTGAAGCATGTGAAAATATCAGAAAAATCCCTGAACTCCAGGATACAATTATTACTTTTTTAACCGCACGATCAGAAGATTATTCTCAAGTTGCTGGTTTTGATGCTGGTGCAGATGATTACATTGCAAAGCCAATTAAACCGAAGGTATTAGTCAGTAAGGTTAAGGCATTGTTAAGACGATTAAAAGAAGATACAAAAACTACTAGTACGTTAACCGTTGGAAACATTGAAATTAATCGAGAAGAATATAAAATCATCAATAACGGTAAAGAAGTGATTTTACCGCGAAAAGAATTTGAATTATTCTATTTGTTAGCTACTAAGCCAGGTAAAGTTTTCACTAGAGAAGAAATCTTAGACAAGGTTTGGGGCAATGAAGTGGTTGTAGGAGGAAGAACGATTGATGTTCACATTCGAAAGTTAAGAGAAAAAATGGGCGACGATTTCTTTAAAACCATTAAAGGTGTTGGTTACAAAATAGAATTTTAATGACTATAAAATTTAAAAAATCTTACAAATTTGCAATTAAATCTTCTTTTTATATTGCTTTGTTTTCCTTTGGTTTTTTAGCAATACTTAATTATTTTTTTCTTCATTTACCATTTTATTTTATCCTATTATTTGTTTTTTCACTTTCTATTTTTTCGTTTTTTGTGTTGCAATACAGAGTTGAAAATTTCATTTATAAAGGAGTGAAAAAAATATATGATGATGTTTCTTTATTAGATAATACCGATTTTAGAAATCAACCCATTACTACCGATATGGCCACTCTAACCAGTGAAGTACAAAAATTTGCTCGGGATAAAAAAATGGAAATCGAATCACTAAAAGTAAGAGAAGAATACCGAAGAGAATTTCTAGGGAATGTATCGCACGAATTAAAAACACCACTTTTTACTGTTCAAGGATACCTTCTAACACTTTTAGATGGTGCAATGGACGACAAAAATATCCGAAAGAAATATTTACAAAGAGCAGAAAAAGGGGTAGAACGATTAGTCTATATTGTAAATGATTTAGATATGATTACAAAATTAGAGATGGATACAATCGGAATTGATTCTTCTGTTTTTAATATTGTAGATGTGATTCAAAATGTGATGGACTTGCTTGAAATGAGGGCTTCAAAAAAGAACATTTTGTTAACCTTTGATATGAAATATGTTCGACCCATTTATGTGGAAGCCGATTTAGAAAAAATCCAACAAGTAATTACTAATTTAATAGAAAACTCTATCAAATATGGCAAAGAAAATGGTACTACTGAAGTGAGTATCGAGGATTTTGTCAATAATAAAGTCATCATTAAGGTTATTGATAATGGTGAAGGAATAGAAAAACACCACATACCAAGATTATTCGAACGTTTTTATCGGGTGGATAAAAGCGGTGCAAGAAGTGAAGGAGGTTCTGGACTTGGACTCGCCATAGTAAAACACATTATAGAACGCCACAATGAAAAAATTAATGTTGAAAGTAAATTTGGAAAAGGTTCTGAATTTTCATTCACATTAGAAAAGGCGAAATAAGTAATCCCAATTTATTTCGATTGCAAAATTTTGTAAACCTTTATAGTTTTCTATAGTTTTAAGTTTGTCAATTGAAAATTCTTCTTGTTTGCAACTTGGTGCAATACCATCAATTTTATATTTCTCTGCTAAATACTCTTGCTCATATTGACCAGGAGTTGGTATAAAAAATGCTTTTTTGCCCAATTTAGCTAAATCCATTACAGTAGTATAGCCAGAACGACAAAGCACTTTTTCACTTTGATTGAATGTGTTTTCTAATTGCTCAGAATTCATAAAATTATAAAAAGTAATTGAGCCAATAACGGAACAAATTTGATTTGCTTCAACTACACCTTTAATGAATACAACATTCCCTTCATAAAATTCAAGCTCTTTTATAATTTTTTGTTCTAAAAGGGTTCTTTGAGGTTCTGGACCTGACAAAATAACCATTAAATCATATTTAATTTTTTTTCTTCTTTTTTCAAACCTACTCAATGGTCCAATATACACAAGATTCTTCAATGGTTTTTTTAAATGACCTAATTTTCCAGTTAAATTTGACATAGAATCGTTATCTGGAACCCAACACTGATTGAATTTAGAAATGAATTTTGAATGAACTTTTGTAGTTAACCAAGATGTTTTACCAGACAGAACATTTAACTGATGGGTCATAAAAATGGAAGGAATTTTTGCGGAATAAACACCCAATCTGTTATCTGAAATGATTCCTTCAATTGAATGATTTTCAATAATTTGATTTACTATTTTTCTCTCGCTATAAACAGCTTTAAACATTTTTGGCATTTGTGCCAGTAATTTCCATTTGAAATTTTTTCCTTTTTCGGCATAGGAAATGTCATAAGGCGGTAATTCAACAGAAACCAAATGCGGAAATTCTTTTTTTAATAGTGTCAAGGCAACTCCGTCAGAAGCAATTATTGGATTAAAATTATGTGCCTCCAATGCTTTAATTATCGGGATGCAACGAGTAGCATGACCTAAACCCCAATTTAAGGGAGCTACAAGAATATTTTTTTTCATTTTCATTATTTAAGAATGGAAATAAATTCTTCGGCTAACTTATTTTCTCGCTCAAAATCATATTCTTCCACCACTGAAATAGCATTTACATCATGTCGATACAGTTTCCATTTTTTTTTATGATATTCTAATGCGGTTAAATTTTCAATCCAATCGCCCGAATTTAAATATAATGTTTCCCCTTTATCGTTTTTTATAGTTTCAATTTTTGGTTCGTGTATATGACCACAAATCACATAATCAAATTTATTTTCGATAGCTAATTCGGTACAAACATTTTCAAAATTCGAAATAAATTTTACCGCTGATTTTACATTGCTTTTTATTTTTTTTGACAACGAATAAGGCGATTTGTTAAATCTTGCAAGTATCCAATTGATGAATCTATTAATTAAAATTAAAAGATCATAACCCCAACCGCCTAATTTTGCAAGCCACTTGGCATGCGTAATCGAAGCATCAAAAACATCGCCATGAAAAATCCAAGCCTTTTTTTTATGCAATTCTAATACTAATTTATCTACAAGACTGATATTGCCTAAATTTAAATCGGTAAATTTTCGTAAAAATTCATCATGATTTCCAGTAATGTAATATACTCTTGTTCCATTTGAACTCATGGAAATAATTTTTTTAATTACATTAAGATGTGTTATAGGGAAATACGATTTTCTAAATTGCCAAATATCTACAATATCGCCGTTAAGTATTAATGTCTTTGGTTTAATAGAAGATAAATAAGCCAATAATTCTTTAGCATGACAGCCATATGTTCCAAGATGAACATCAGAAATGACAACAAGATCTATTTTTCTTTTTTTCAAAATAATAGTTTTTACAAATCAATAAAAACTAGATTTAGTTTGGGTTACTTTAACATTATTAAATCATTATTTCAAATGATGAATATTTACCTTAATTTTGCTTAAAATTAATAAACGTGGGAAGTAAAAATAAATTAAAACGATTCAAAGAAAACGAAACATTCGAAAATGTCTTTCAACCAACAAGAGAAGAAGTAGTTTCAAATCAATTTCCATTGAAAGGAAAATGGAATAGCGATTTCTTTAAAAATGAAAACCCCATTGTTTTAGAATTAGGCTGTGGAAAAGGAGAATATTCTGTTGGACTAGCTCAACGAAGCCCAACTAAAAATTTTATTGGAATCGATATTAAAGGAGCTCGTTTTTGGCGTGGCGCTAAGACCGCTGTTGAAAACGGATTGCACAATGTGGCTTTTCTGCGAACACAAATTGAGTTAATAGAACATTGTTTTGCAACGGATGAGATTTCGGAAATTTGGATAACCTTTCCCGATCCGCAAATCAAATATAAAAGAACCAAGCATCGAATGACTAATGCTGCCTTTCTCGAAAATTACAAAAAAATTCTCCAACCAAAAGGGTTAATGCATTTAAAAACAGATTCCGAATTCATGCATGGTTACACCCTAGGATTGTTGCACGGTGCGGGTCATGAAGTAATTTATGCCAATCATAATATTTATAAAAACGAAGGGGCGCCAGCAGAAGTTACCGAAATTCAAACATTCTATGAAAGCCAATATTTAGAAGTTAATAAGGCAATTACCTACATTCAATTTAGAATAAAATAATAAATTTTATGATGTTTGCTTTAGCGATAGTATTTGGTTTGTTTATTTCCATTGTTGGAATTATTATACCCGGCATGTTAAACATGACGATTGCTAAAATAAGTGTCAAAGAGAATCAACAACAGGCCCTAAATTTTGCTCTTGGAGCAGTTGTAGTAGTTTTTTTTCAAGCATTTATAGGAACCTATTTCGCTAAATTTTTAGATGCAAATCCGGATTTTAGTGAAGGATTAAAAAAAATTGGCACATTCATTTTCATTGGATTAACCATTGCTTTTATTATAATGGGATTTAAGGCAAAAAAGAAAAAAAATATTAAAGTTACTATTGAAACAAAAAAAAATCGATTTTTACATGGTGTAGTTATGTCCGCTTTCAACATGTTTGCTATTCCATGGTATGCATTTACAAGTTTAATGATGGCATCAAAAGATTGGTTTATATACGATGTACTCACCATTACAATCTTTTCTGTAGCGGCTGCCTTAGGGACCTATTTTGTGTTTTACCTTTATGCACTTTATTTTAAAAAAATAGAACATAAATTATCTTTTATAGTGCAAAACATTAATTTTTTTATTGCTTTTTTAACTGGTTTAGTTGCCATTTCATCTCTTTATAAAATGTATTTTCGGTAATGAAAGCAAATTCTACTAATGATAATTTTTTCGAACGGGTTTATGCTATTGTTAAACAAATTCCTTATGGCAAGGTTACTTCTTATGGCGCAATTGCAAAAGCATTAGGTACAGCTCGCTCAGCAAGAATGGTTGGTTGGGCAATGAATGCTTCTCATCATCTGGAAGACGTACCCGCACATCGTGTTGTAAACAGAAATGGCTTACTTTCGGGGAAACACCATTTTGAAGGAACAAATCTAATGCAACAACTGTTAGAAAGCGAAGGTATTAAAGTAGTCAATAACCAAATTATTGATTTTGAAAAACACTTTTGGGAGCCAAACCTAAATAATTAAGCACTTTTATCATTAATTTTTTCTATTCTAAAATAACACAACTTTAAGAGTTGATACTTTTAAACTCATAAACTTCTTCCTATCTTTGCAATCTAAAATCAGTCTGAATAAAAATGAAACTAGATAGAAAAGAGATACTTACAGCATTAGAAACTATTTCTGTGGCAGGTGAAGGGAAAAATATGGTTGAAAGTGGTGCCATTCAAAATGTAATTACCTTTGGCGATGAGGTAGTAGTAGATGTATTATTAGCAACACCAGCGCTACACATAAAAAAACGTGCTGAAGTGGATATTATTAAAGTCATTCACGAAAAAGTGTATGAAAAAGCTAAAGTTAAAGTCAACATTAAAGTTGAAGCACCAGAAAAACCTGAAAATCCTAATTTAATTAAAGGGAAAGCCATTCCGGGAATTTCAAATATTATAGCAGTAGCTTCAGGAAAAGGAGGCGTTGGTAAATCTACAATTACTGCAAATTTAGCCGTTTCGTTAGCAAAAATGGGATTTAAAGTTGGGGTTTTAGATGCCGATATTTATGGCCCGTCGATGCCGATTATGTTTGATGTGGAGTCGGCAAAACCAATTTCAATTGAAGTAGACGGAAAATCAAAAATGCAGCCTATTTCTAGTTATGGCGTTGAAATTTTATCCATCGGATTTTTTACTAAACCTGATCAAGCCGTAATTTGGAGAGGGCCAATGGCAGCAAAAGCTTTAAACCAAATGATTTTTGATGCAAACTGGGGCGAATTAGATTTCATGCTAATCGATTTACCTCCAGGAACAGGAGATATTCATTTATCTATTATGCAATCGTTGCCAATAACTGGTGCAGTAGTTGTGAGTACCCCACAAGCGGTAGCCTTAGCCGATGCTAAAAAAGGAGTTTCAATGTTTCTATCTGATGCAGTGAAAGTTCCTGTTTTGGGAATTATTGAAAATATGGCTTACTTTACACCAGAAGAACTCCCAGAAAATAAATATTATATCTTTGGAAAAGAAGGTGCAAAAAATTTAGCTGCTGATTTACAAGTACCGCTATTAGGAGAAGTTCCGTTAGTGCAAAGTATTCGTGAAGCAGGAGATTATGGCCGGCCAGCAGCATTGCAAACAGCATCTGTTTTAGAATCTATTTTTGAATCTATCACTCGAAATGTAGTGCAAGAAACAGTTAACCGTAATGAAAGTTTGCCGCCTACAGAAGCAATAAAAATAACAACAATGGCAGGATGTTCTGCTATAAAAAAATAATTATCAATTAGTCTATATGTCAATTAGCCAATTTAAAAATTGACTCTTATTGACACATCGACACATTGAAAAATTGACACATTAAAAATATGACTACAACAGAAATAAGAGAAAATGTTGAAAAAGCATTAGATGAAATTCGTCCGTTTTTGAATTCAGATGGAGGAAACATTTCATTGATTGAAATTATTGACGATAAGCATGTTAAGGTTCGATTAGAAGGGGCTTGTACCAGTTGTAATTTCAGTATTAGTACCATGAAAGCGGGTGTAGAAACCACCATTAAAAAGTATGTACCACAAATTGAAACAGTAGAAAATATTGCCTAACGGCATGACATAAATCATATTTCAACAGTTTACAAAAGTGTTACTTTGTATTTTAAAATTTAAAACATGATTCAAACGGATATATTAATTATTGGCGCAGGTCCTACAGGACTTTTTGCTGTTTTTGAAGCAGGATTGCTACAATTAAAATGTCATATTATTGATGCACTTCCTCAACCAGGAGGGCAGTTAGCCGAATTATATCCTAAAAAACCTATTTTCGATATTCCAGGTTATCCAGAAGTTTTAGCAGGTGATTTGGTAACCAATTTAATGGAACAAATTAAACAATTTCAACCTGGTTTTACCTTAGCTGAAACCGCTGAAACCATTGAAAAATTAGACGATGGTACTTTTATTGTTACCACAAACAAAGGCACAAAGCATCATGCAAAAGCGGTTGCCATTGCAGGAGGTTTAGGTACTTTTGAACCTCGAAAACCAGCCCTTGAAAATATTTCTTTTTACGAAGAAAAAGGGGTTGAATATTTTGTAAAAGACCCAGAATTTTTTAGAGATAAAGAAATTGTAATTGCTGGTGGAGGCGATTCTGCGTTAGATTGGAGTATTTTTCTTTCTAATGTAGCTAAAAAAGTAACACTAGTTCATAGAAGAAACGAGTTTAGAGGAGCTTTAGATTCGGTTGAAAAAGTACAGGAATTGAAAGCTTTAGGTAAAATCAATTTGATTACTCCGGCTGAAGTTGTAGGAATTCAAGGTGAACATCATGTTGAGAGTATTACCTTAGATAGAGATGGTGTTGTAGAACAATTTAAAACCGATTATTTTATTCCACTTTTCGGATTAACACCAAAACTTGGCGCTATTGCCAACTGGGGTTTAGAAATCGAAAAAAACGCCATTAAAGTAAATAACGCTTTAGATTATCAAACAAATATTGACGGAATTTATGCCATTGGTGATGTAAATACGTATCCTGGAAAATTGAAACTAATTTTGTGTGGTTTTCATGAAGCTACATTAATGTGTCAAAGTGTGTACAATAGAATCAATCCAGGAAAACGTTATGTGTTGAAATATACTACAGTTTCTGGTGTAGATGGTTTTGATGGCACCAGAAAAGAAGCAGAAAAAGCAGTTGTAAAATCGATTGATTAATATGCCACAAGACGTAACCATTTTCATAACCGATAGAAACGGTGTAAGACATGAAGTGTTAGCTCCAACCGACATGAACATGAACATCATGGAGTTAATTCGTTCTTATGAATTAGCCGAAGAAGGGACCGTTGGTGTTTGTGGCGGAATGGCGATGTGTGCTTCTTGCCAATGTTATGTTTTAAACGATGTTATTTCGTTAGAACGCAATCCTGATGAAGAAGCAATGCTTTGGGAAGCCTATCATGTAAAAGATAATTCAAGATTAGGTTGTCAAATTCCAATCACAGAAGATTTAGAAGGTTTAGAAATTGAAATAGCACCCGAACAATAAAAAAGCGAGAATTTCTTCTCGCTTTTTGTTTTATACTAATTCATGTTTGAGTTCCATTTGTGCTTCTATAGCATTCCATAGCCCGATTCTCTTTTCTAAAGCTAAAATCGAAACTTCTTCTACTTCCTTCCATTTTTGATCTGAATCTCCACAAAGTTCTGCGATCATTTGCACGGCCATTGGTCCATGTTCATCGGCATCTAATTCAATATGTCTTTCGAAATAATAAATCAGTTTGGATAAATCTGTTTCTGGAAAGTTTTGTTGAAAATTTCTCAAGATTTCAGTAAACATATTCGGAATCAAATCTTCTCTTCCAAAAGTAAAAGCTGCCGCAATTTCATGTGGTTTTCCTTCTTCAATTACTCGAAACGTAAAATCTAAAAATGCTTTAACATTTGGATGTAAATCACTTTGTTTTATCGATACAAATATGTTTTTCGTTTCTTCAACATTCTTCAAAAAAGTATTGATTTGTGAAGTTGAAGCACCACATTGTTTCATCGCATCTAAATACATTTCAAAATGACTTTGACGCGTTCCATATAATGTTAAATCAGTTTCTTCGGCTACAACAATTTCATTAATTAAATAACGAATTTCTGGATTTCCAATAGGCAACCAAGGCGTAGTTGTACAAGTCAATTTATTTTGCAAGGCTTTTAATAAGGACATAAAATCCCAAACGGCATAAATATGATTTTCTAAAAAGCAATGTAAATCGTCTATCGTCTTAACTTTGTTGTATAACGAATGATTTAATAATTGTTCTTTTTGATTTTGTATGGAACGATTGATTTCTTCAATTCTCATGTGTTATATTTTTTGTAAAATTATAAAAGCCTCTCCAAACAGAGAAGCTTTTTATATCAATTTTATCTATTGTTTAATTACTTAAACGCAGGGAAACCAGTTACATCCATACCCGTAATTAACAAGTGAATATCGTGTGTTCCTTCATAAGTTACTACCGATTCTAAATTCATCATGTGTCTCATGATAGAATATTCTCCAGTAATTCCCATTCCACCAAGCATTTGACGTGCATCGCGAGCAATGGTTAAGGCCATATCTACGTTGTTTCTTTTTGCCATTGAAATTTGAGCGGTAGTTGCTTTTCCTTCGTTACGTAAAACCCCTAATCTCCAAGTTAATAATTGTGCTTTAGTGATTTCGGTAATCATTTCGGCTAATTTTTTTTGTTGTAATTGTGTTGCTCCAATTGGTTTGTCAAACTGAATACGTTCTTTTGAATATCTCAAAGCAGTATCATAACAATCCATGGCTGCTCCAATCGCACCCCAAGCAATTCCATAACGTGCTGAATCTAAACAGCCAAGCGGTGCTCCTAATCCAGATTTGTTTGGTAATAAGTTTTCTTTGGGCACTTTTACGTTGTCAAAAATAAGTTCGCCTGTAGCAGAAGCTCTTAACGACCATTTGTTGTGTGTTTCTGGAGTTGTAAAACCTTCCATTCCACGTTCTACGATTAATCCGTGAATTCTTCCTTCTTCATTTTTAGCCCACACTACAGCAATATCAGCAAACGGCGCATTCGAAATCCACATTTTAGCACCATTTAAAAGATAATGATCACCCATATCTTTAAAATTAGTTACCATTCCACCTGGATTTGAACCGTAATCTGGCTCGGTTAAACCAAAACAACCTATCATTTCTCCTGTAGCTAATTTTGGTAAATATTTCATTCTTTGTTCTTCGTTTCCGTATTTCCAAATAGGATACATCACTAATGAAGATTGAACCGATGAAGTCGAACGTACACCTGAATCTCCTCTTTCAATTTCTTGCATGATTAACCCGTACGAAATTTGGTCTAATCCAGCACCGCCATATTCAACAGGAATATAAGGACCAAAACCTCCAATTTCACCCAAACCTTTTACGATTTGTTTCGGAAATTCTGCTCTTTGTGCATATTCTTCAATGATAGGAGAAACTTCTTTTTTAACCCAAGCACGCGCAGCATCACGCACCATTTTATGTTCGTCAGATAATAATTCGTCTAATAAATAATAATCTGGCGATTGAAATAAGTCTGGTTTCATAATTGTTGTTTTGAAAGTAACAAAAGTAAGTAAAGATTTTTAACAAATCAATGAACGAATGTTATAATTTTATATTACATCTTTAAATAGAAATGCTTCGTCAACTCAATATATTCCGAAGTATAATTATGTCTCGAAATTTCAATGACTAATTCATCAATCAACGGAGTTTGTTCTATTCGAGAAAAAGCTAATAAACTTCTTTTAATTTCGGAGGTTGGCGTTCCTTTTACTCGCGTAATTTTGAATGGGAATAAATCCAATTCTTTACATATCGAAACAAATTTTTCTTCTTCTTTAAAAGGAATAATCACCGAAAATATTCCGTTATCCGAAAGTAATAAAGCAGCTGCTTCAATTAATTCTTCAAAAGGCAAAGCATCTTGAAATCGTGCCATGTCACGTTGCGAATCATCGGTTTTAAAATCTTCAGCATAAAAAGGCGGATTGGAAATAATTAAATCGTATTCGTCTTCAGGTTCGTCCACAAATTCATCTAATCCTGCGTGAAAACAGAATAATTTATCGCTCCAAGCTGAAGTTTCAAAATTTTCAACACATTGTTCGTATGCTTCTTCGTCAATTTCGATAGCGTCAATTTGTTCAGCGTTGCTTCTTTGCGCTAACATTAAAGACAAAATTCCAGTGCCAGCACCAATATCTAATATGTTAAAAGGATTATTAATTATCGGAGTCCATGCGCCAAGTAAAACACCATCTGTGCCAATTTTCATAGCGCAACGATCTTGATTTACGTGAAATTGTTTGAATTTGAACAAAATGAATAAGGATGAATTTAAACAATTTAAAAAACTGTAAATTGTGACTGTAAACTATTTCAAGTACAAATCAACCAGCCCTTCAGGGGTTTCTAAAGTAATGGTTTTGTTTTTTCGATCTAAAGCAATAATGAAATCATCAATTAGCGGAATTAAAATTTCTATTCCGTTTTTATCAATTTCAAAAAGGGGTTGCGCACCACTATCATTAATGGCTGCAATTTTTCCAATGTTACCATGTTTAGTATCTATCACATCAAATCCTATTACTTCGTGAAAGTAGAATTGGGTGCCTTCTAATTTGGGTAACAAAGAAAGCGGAAGGTATAATTCACTTCCCATGATTTCGTCTGCTTCTTCTTCAGTTTGAATATCTTCAAAACGGATGCGTAAGAATTTATCTTTATGAAGCGAACTACTTTCAATAAAAAATGGAACCAGACTTTTGTTGATATCAACAAAAACTGATTCCAAATTTTGATACAATTGGGGTTCGTCGGTATCTAAATACGCTAATACTTCCCCTTTGAAACTAAATTTTTTTGCGATTTTACCTAAATAGAAACAATCCTCTTTACGCATGGAATCGCTGTATGATTAAGCTTCTGTTTCTTCGTTGTTTTCTTCAGCTGCTGGAGCTTCTTCAGCTGATGCTTCAACTTCAGGAGTTTCTTCAACTGCTACAGTTTCTTCAGCTACTGCTTCAACTGCTGAAGCTTCTTCAGCCACTACAGTTTCTTCAACCGCTGGAGCTTCTTCAACCGCTGGAGCTTCTTCCGCTACTTCTTCAACTTTCGCTGCTTCAGCTTGAGCTGCAATACGTTTTGCGTTAGCTTCTTTTTCAGCTTTTAAAGCTTTTGCTTTTGCTGCTTCATCTGCTTTAGATAATCCTGCTTTTTTCGCATCAACTTTATTTGCTTTTTCATCTAACCAAGCGGCTAATTTAGCATCTGCTTGTTCTTGAGTTAAAGCACCTTTACGAACTCCTCCATCTAAATGGTGTTTTAATAAAGCACCTTTGTAAGATAAAATAGCTCTTGCCGTATCGGTTGGTTGAGCTCCATTGTGTAACCATTGAACAGCACTTTCTAAGTTTAATTCAATAGTTGCTGGATTAGTGTTTGGATTGTAAGTTCCGATTTTTTCTAAGAATTTACCATCTCTTTTTGAGCGTGCATCTGCTGCAACAACCCAATAAAAAGGTTTCCCTTTTTTCCCGTGTCTTTGTAATCTAATTTTTACTGACATAATCTTGTGATTAATTTAAGGTACTCGACCTTGGTTATTTAAGGGTGCAAATATATAAAACTTTGTAATATAAATAAGCCATCTTGGTAAAAAATATTTTTTGGTCGATTTTGTGTTTGTTTGGATAAAAAACTTATTTTTGTTTCCCCAACATACAATAAACCTTTAAAGATGAAAAAATTTATTTATTTCTTTGCTATCGTTGTTTTATTTTGCGCCTGTGAACAAGATATTCAAACCAATACACCAGGTTTTCAAGCCAAACTAAATGATGTTCAATGGCGAGCAAATAATGCAAGTGTTGCTGTCGATGCAACTGGAGGAATGACTATTACAGCTTATTCATCTTATGAAACGGTTGTGTTAAAAACTAATTCAACTGATGTTGGGACTTATTATTTAGGCACACAAAATACTAATAATTTTGCTTCCTATACTTCAAATGCTGCTGGATTTCCAGATTTTTATGACACAAGTGTTGTAGAAGGTCCAGCTTATCTAGTATCAAATATATTAACAGCTGGAACAGGATACACAACTTCTGCAGCAGCGCATACAAGTGGCGGTTCGGGTTCTGGATTGCGATTAGCTTTAACAACTTTATCAGGCGCTGTTACTAAGGTTACTGTGGTCTCAAGAGGATTAGGATATGTTTCAGGAGATGTGGTAACAATTCAAGGAGGTAATAATAATGCAACAGTTCGTATTGAAAATGTACAACAAAGTAATGGCGAAATAGAAATTGAAGATGTTTCTGGAGGTTTATTTACAGGTACTTTTAAATTGAATGCAACTAATGCTGATGGAGAAGTAATAACAATGTCTGAAGGTCATTTTTATAAAATACCACTAGGGCAATAATAATAAATTGAAAAAATAATAAGAGCCACTTGAAGAAATTCAAGTGGTTTTTTTGTTAATAACTAAAATTGCTCCTTAACGACTTAAAATGTAATTTTGGTAATTCTCAAATTCTTATTGTTAAGTATTGGAATTTGATTTTTTGAACTTGGAATTTACCACTATGTATTTAATTTTCGATACCGAAACCACCGGATTGCCTAGAAGTTGGTCAGCACCTATTACAGATACTGACAACTGGCCTCGTTGTATTCAAATAGCTTGGCAGTTGCACGATGAGATGGGAAATTTAATCGAGCACCAAGATTATTTGGTAAAACCTGAAGGTTTCAATATACCCTATGATGCCGAACGAATTCACGGTATTTCTACCGAATTGGCAATGGAGCAAGGAATTTTGTTATCGGAAGTTTTAGAAAAATTCAATATTGCACTTTCTAAAGCTAAATTCATTGTTGGGCAAAATGTAGGATTTGATGTCAATATCATGGGATGCGAATTTCATCGTATGAACATTGGTTCTGATATGAATAAAATGCCTGTTTTAGATACATGTACCGAAATAACAGCTAATTTATTGAAGTTACCTGGTGGAAGAGGCGGAAAGTTTAAATTACCAACATTAACCGAATTACATCAATACCTTTTCAATCAACCTTTTGCAGAAGCACATAATGCAACTGCCGATGTGGAAGCTACAACGCGCTGTTTTTTGGAGTTAATCAAAAGAGAAGTTTTTACTAAGGAAGAACTTGATGTAACGCCAGATTATTTTAGAAGTTTTCGAGAAAAAAATCTTGGCGAAATTCAATTAATCGGATTACAACATATTAATCTGAAACAAGCTTCGGAAGCAATTAGAGCGCGTTTGAAAAAAATTGAACAAGAAGATGTTCAAACCACAATTTCAGCCGAAGTAAAATCCGATTTAAAAGACGCTGCTTTTGCACATTTGCACAATCATACACAGTTTTCGGTGTTACAATCAACTATTGCAGTTAATGATTTAGTTAAAGCTTCAGTAAAATTCAAAATGCCAGCGGTTGCTATGACCGACACAGGTAATATGATGGGGGCTTTCCATTTTGTGAGTGCCGTTTTAAATCATAACAAAGCAGCAGAAGCAAAAAATAAGGAATTAGCCGATAAGGGCGAAGAACCATCAGAAACGGTAATCAAACCTATCGTAGGATGTGAGTTTAATATTTGCGATAATCATAAAGATAAAGCGAAAAAAGACAACGGTTATCAAGTTGTTTTATTGGCAAAAAATAAAAAAGGCTATCATAATTTAGCCAAAATGTCTTCTATTGCCTATACGGATGGTTTTTATTACGTTCCTCGTATCGATAGAAAAATCATTGAGCAATATAAAGGAGATATCATTGTATTATCTGGAAATTTATACGGTGAAATTCCGAGTAAAATTCTAAATGTTGGCGAAACTCAGGCCGAAGAAGCCTTGATTTGGTGGAAGGAACAATTTGGCTCTGATTTTTATTTGGAGTTAATGCGTCACAAGCAAGAAGACGAAAATCGGGTTAACCAAACCTTAATAGCTTTCGCAAAAAAGCATCAAGTAAAGTTGGTTGCGACCAATAATACGTATTACGTTAATAAAGAAGATGCCAATGCCCACGATATTTTATTGTGTGTAAAAGAGGGTGAAAAACAAGCAACGCCAATTGGTCGCGGTCGCGGATACCGATACGGATTACCCAATGAGGAATATTATTTCAAATCGGGCGATGAGATGAAGCAACTTTTTGCTGATTTACCCGAAGCGATTATTAATATTCAGGAAATCATTGATAAAGTGGAAGCGTATTCTTTGTATCGTGATGTTTTACTTCCCAAATTTAAGATTCCTGATGAATTTGAAGTTTCAGAAGATGCCGAAGACGGTGGTGTGCGAGGCGAGAATAATTATTTAAGGCATTTAACCTATAAAGGAGCCGAAAAACGCTATCCAGAATTAACAGATGACATTAAAGAACGTTTGGATTTTGAATTGTTAACAATTGCAAATTCAGGTTATCCAGGTTATTTTTTAATTGTACAAGATTTCATTGCCGAAGCCCGAAAAATGGATGTTTCTGTTGGACCAGGTCGTGGTTCTGCAGCGGGTTCTGCGGTTGCCTATTGTTTAGGAATTACCAATATAGACCCCATTAAATACGATTTGCTTTTTGAGCGTTTCCTAAATCCTGATCGTGTTTCCATGCCCGATATCGACATCGATTTTGATGATGAAGGTCGCGGTCGCGTAATGGATTATGTTATCAATAAATATGGAGCCAATCAGGTAGCCCAAATTATTACGTATGGTAAAATGGCTACAAAATCGGCTATTCGAGACACCGCTCGTGTGCTAGATTTACCATTGTTTGAAGCGGATCGAATTGCCAAATTGATTCCTGGAATGATGCCGTCAAAATGGAATTTAGCCCGATTTCTAGCCGAAGACGAAAGCGAAGTCAAAAAAGCATTGCGTTCGGAAGAATTTGAAAAAGTCAAAGAATTAATTGGAATTGCCAATTCTGAAGATTTAGCCGGAGAAACCATTCAGCAAGCAAAAGTGTTAGAAGGTTCCATGCGAAACACTGGAATTCACGCTTGTGGAGTAATCATCACGCCATCTGATATAACCAATTTCGTTCCCGTTACAACCGCAAAAGATTCTGATTTGTATGTGACCCAGTTTGATAACTCGGTTGCAGAAAGCGCTGGTTTGTTAAAGATGGACTTTTTAGGATTAAAAACCCTAACCTTAATAAAAGATACGGTTAAATTGGTAAAATATCGCACAGGAGTGGAATTGAATCCTGATGAATTTCCAATTGATGATGTCAAAACCTACGAGTTGTTCCAAAGAGGGGAAACAGTAGGGATTTTCCAATACGAATCGCCCGGAATGCAAAAATACATGAAGGATTTAAAACCAACTGTTTTTGCCGATTTGATTGCTATGAACGCCTTGTATCGACCAGGACCGTTGGAATATATTCCGTCGTTCATTCGACGAAAAAATGGAGAAGAGCCCATCACATACGATTTAGATGCGTGTGAGGAATATCTTGGAGAAACTTACGGAATTACAGTCTATCAAGAGCAGGTGATGCTTTTGTCTCAAAAATTAGCCAACTTCTCTAAAGGTGATGCCGACGTTTTACGTAAGGCGATGGGTAAAAAGCAGAAAGATGTCTTAGATAAGATGAAGTCCAAGTTCATCGACCAAGCGATGGCTAATGGTCATGATGCGCAAAAATTAGATAAAATTTGGACTGATTGGGAAGCGTTTGCAAGTTATGCCTTCAATAAATCACACTCAACTTGTTATGCTTGGATTGCGTATCAAACGGCCTATTTAAAAGCTCATTATCCTGCCGAATATATGGCAGCTGTACTTTCAAATAATATGAACGACATTAAGCAAGTTTCGTTTTTCATGGAAGAATGTAAACGAATGGGATTAGCTGTTTTAGGTCCAGACGTGAATGAATCGTACTATAAATTTACGGTTAATGAAAATTATGCGGTTCGTTTCGGAATGGGAGCGATTAAAGGCGTTGGAGCAGGAGCCGTGCAAACTATTGTAGAGAATAGAAAAGACGGAAATTACAAATCTATTTTTGATTTAGCCAAACGTATTGACTTGCGTGCTGCCAATAAAAAAGCATTTGAAAATTTAGCATTAGCGGGAGGTTTTGATGGTTTTACCGAAACGCATCGAGCGCAATATTTCCATCACGATGGCGACGGAATTACGTTTTTAGAAAAGGCGATTCGGTATGGGTCAAAATTTCAAGAAAACGAAAATTCTTCGCAAGTAAGTTTATTTGGCGATGCTTCCGAAGTTCAAATTGCCGAACCCATTGTGCCCCCTTGTGAAGATTGGAGTACAATGGAAAAATTAGCCAAAGAAAAAGAAGTCGTTGGAATTTATATTTCGGGGCATCCATTGGATGATTATAAGTTTGAAATGAAATATTTCTGTTCGGCTAAACTGGAATCGCTTAAAAACTTGGAACAACATTTGGGTAAAAATCTTTCCTTTGGTGGAATTGTAACCAATGTTCAGCATCGAACTGCCAAAAATGGCAAAGGATGGGCAACTTTTGTTTTAGAAGGATATGACGAAAGTTATGAGTTCCGAATTTTTGATGAAGAATATTTAAAATACCGTCATTTCTTATTGCAAAATCAGTTTGTGTTTTTTAAAATTAATGTAAAAGAAGGTTGGGTTAATCGCGAAACCGGAAAAAAATCAGATCCCAGAATTCAGTTTATTGACGCAAAAATGTTGGCCGATGTATTACCATCATTTGCTAAAAAATTGATTATTCATTTAGATATTAAAGAGTTGCATTCTAATTTTGTAACCGAATTAAATGAATTATTTACGGCAAACAAAGGCGAAAATTCAGTAACTTTTGAAGTGATGGAATTAGAACGGATAAAACGGATTGTGGAAGATATTCCTGCTTCAAATCAAATAGAAATTGAAGAAGAAATTTCGGAAGATTCTAATGAAGAAATGCAAATGAATATAGAAATTCCTGTTGAAAAAGAAGAAATTGTAGTTAAAACCAAGCTTTCTATGCCAAGCCGAAAATTAAAAGTTAAGATTTCGTCTGAATTGCTTCAGGAATTAGAAAAAATGCAAGTAAGTTTCAAACTTAATTAACATCAATTATAAATATATAACTATAGTTAAAACTAATTTTAAAACATACTTTCTTTTATAATAAATTCCTAAATTTGCAATTCAAATAATTATAAAATAAAATAGTAAAATATGGCATTAGCAATAACAGATGCTACTTTTGACGAAGTAGTTTTGAAATCAGACAAACCAGTAGTAGTAGATTTTTGGGCAGCTTGGTGCGGGCCTTGTAGAATGGTTGGACCAGTTATCGACGAAATTGCAACTGAATACGAAGGAAAAGCAGTAGTAGGAAAAGTTGATGTTGACGCAAACCAAGAATTTGCAGCAAAATATGGAGTAAGAAATATCCCAACTGTTTTAGTGTTTCAAAACGGAGAAGTAGTAGGAAGACAAGTTGGAGTGGCTCCTAAAAAAACCTACACTGATGCAATTGACGCATTATTGTAATAGTTTTTTAAAAATACATAGTGAAGGTTCAACGAGAGTTGAACCTTTTTTTATCCATAACCTTTTACCTAAAACCTTTCACCTACAAAATAAAATCTTTTTCTATCTTTACGTTATGAATTTAGAGCAGCAAATAGAGAAAATTTCCAGTTTTGAACATTTAGAACTTTTAGCAAATCAAATTGTCGAAGGTTTTATTTCGGGCATGCACAAATCACCTTTTCATGGTTTTTCGGCTGAATTTGCCGAGCATAAAACCTATAATCAAGGTGAAAGCACCAAACATATCGATTGGAAATTATTTGCTAAAACCGATCGTTTATATACTAAGCGATTTGAAGAGGAAACCAATTTACGTTGCCATTTGATTCTTGATAATTCCTCATCAATGCATTATCCAAAATTGAATGCGAACCAACCTTTTTATGAAAATAAAATTGGTTTTTCGGTATTAGCTTCGGCGGTTTTAATGAATTTGTTAAAAAAACAACGCGATGCGGTAGGCTTAAGTATTTATTCTGATACATATGAATATTATGCGCCCGAAAAAGGAAGCGATCGTCATCATCGTATGATTTTAAATAAGTTAGATGGAATTTTATCGCAAAACAAAACCACTCGAAAAACGGACACGGTAACTTTTTTACATCAAATTGCCGAAAATATTCACCGCCGCTCAATGATAATTTTATTTACTGATATGTTTCAAAATGAAAATAATGATAAAATTTTCAAAGCCCTTCAGCATTTAAAACACAATAAACATAAAGTGGTCGTTTTTCATGTATATGATGAAAAAACTGAACTAAATTTTAATTTTGATAATACGCCTCGCAAGTTTATTGATGTAGAATCGGGAGAAGAGATTAATTTATTTGCAGAGAACACGCAAGAATCATATCAAAAAGAGGTGCAAGAATATTTCAAAGCTGTAGAAACAACCTGTATGCAGTATCAAATTCGATATGTGCCTGTCTCAGTAGGATTGGATTTTGATAAAATTTTACTAACCTATTTAGTTGAAAAACAAAAGTTTGGTTGATATTGTTGAAAAAAGTTCTGTTTTTTTTTGCAAAAATATTTGCAGGAATCAAAAAGCGTAGTATATTTGCACTCGCAATAATGCACTGGTTTGGTAGTTCAGTTGGTTAGAATACATGCCTGTCACGCATGGGGTCGCGGGTTCGAGTCCCGTCCAGACCGCCAGAAAACAAAAGCACTTCGAGAAATTGAAGTGCTTTTTTGCCCAAAATAGGTTTTTTTAATGTTGGTTAATAACATTAAAAATCAAAATAGTTGTGTTGTTTATTCCCAAGCAATTGGGATAAGGTTTAGTAGTTAGACCAATGAAAAGCTTTGCATTTATGCAGGGCTTTTTTGATTGTATTAAATCCAAACCGATTTATTTTGCCAAACAATAAACAGAAACAAAATAAAGAAAAGTAGGCAAACAAATACCTTCATAAACGTTCCAGCAACAAATCCTATAAACGACCCCAAAGCAGCTTTTAAGGCACGTTCTTTTTCATTCGAATTATATAACAACTCCCCTATAAATGCTCCCAGAAAAGGCCCAATCAAGAAACCAAAAGGAATTGGCGCTATAAGACCTACAATTAAACCAATATTGGTTCCCCAAATTCCATAACTACTTCCTCCGAAAAATTTAGTTCCCTGAGCAGGTATTACATAATCTAAAATACTGATTATTATTGTTATCAAGAGTGTTATACCAAGTAACCAATAATTTGTTTCAATGGTTGGACAAAAATATAAAAGTAAGAGACCAACCCAACTTAAGGGCGGTCCAGGCAATGCAGGAAGTAAACTGCCAGCAATTCCAACAAGCATTAAGCAAAAACCAATCAATAATAAAATGTATTCCATAAATTATTTCTATTTTTACAATGTATTTTTACAAATTTAAAGTTATTCTATTTCAAATGCATAAAGTTGTATTATTATTTTTAGTGCTTTTAGCAACTTCTTGTCAATTATTTGATAAAAAAGTACCCGATGAAAATCAATTGTTGCAACAAGAATTGCAAAAAATCAATTGGGAAGAAGTAGACGAATTGCCATCAGTGATGCAATGTGACACCATTAAAGATGAAGCAGTTAAGAAACAATGTTTTTTCGATTATTTGGCACAAACAATTCAAGAGCGTATAGGTATTGATACGTTGCAAATGTTATATCCTGAAACTGATACGATTTCTGTAAAAGTTACGATTAATCCCGATTCGACTTTGCAATTTGAACCGCAATTTTCTAAAGATAGTGTGGCTTACGATAAAGTAAAAGCTGACAGTATTTTAACTTCGCGTTTAGCTGATTTTCCAAAAGTAGAACCCGCAATTAAACGCGGCATTAAAGTAAAAACGCAGTTCATACTTCCCGTAATTATTAAAGTTGAAAAATAAATTCAATTGGCAAATGAACGCATCATATTAGGTATTGATCCTGGAACCACCATAATGGGTTTTGGTTTGATTAAGGTGGTCAATAAAAAAATGGAATTTTTACAATTGAACGAATTGATTTTATCTAAATACGATAATCATTATCAAAAGTTAAGAGTCATTTTTGAACGTACCGTTGAATTAATTGATACGCACAACCCCGATGAAATTGCTATCGAAGCACCCTTCTTTGGCAAAAACGTACAATCTATGTTAAAACTGGGAAGAGCGCAAGGTGTTGCCATGGCGGCCGGACTTTCGAGAGATATTCCTATTACCGAATACGAACCCAAAAAAATAAAAATGGCCATCACCGGAAACGGAAATGCCAGTAAGGAACAAGTAGCTAAAATGCTTCAGCAATTATTAGGCTTAAAAGAATTACCAAAAAACCTTGATTCAACTGATGGTTTAGCAGCGGCTGTTTGTCATTTTTTCAATTCGGGAAGAATGGAAATTGGCAAAAGTTATTCGGGTTGGGATGCTTTTGTGAAACAAAATGAATCGAGAATAAGCCCCCCAACCCCCAAAGGGGGAGCCAAATAGCTAAATGTTTAATTCTGAACAAAACAATATCGCTTTTTACAACTCCTCCCCTTTGGGGAGGCTGGGTGGGGCCGGCATATACATACACATCCCATTTTGCAAGCAAGCGTGTCATTATTGTGATTTTCATTTTTCGACTTCATTAAAGAAGAAAGACGAAATGGTTCAGGCATTGGCAAAAGAAATTCAATTACGAAGTAAACCCATCACCCATCACCCATTACCCATCACCGAACCAATAGAAACTATTTATTTTGGTGGAGGAACGCCAAGTATTTTAGAAATTTCGGATTTGAAATTTTTGATTGATGAGGTATATAGAAACTATAAAGTTGTTGAGAATCCAGAAATAACAGTTGAAGCCAATCCAGATGATTTAAATGAAGAAACAATTCGTCAATTAGCTAATTCACCTGTAAATCGTTTGTCTATCGGAATTCAATCGTTTTTTGAAGACGATTTGAAGTTGATGAATCGCGCGCACAATGTGGAAGAAGCCAAAAAATGTTTGGAAATCGCCACGCAATACTTTGATAATATTTCCATTGATTTGATTTACGGAATTCCGAATATGTCCAATGAAAAATGGCTCCAAAACATCGAAACCGCGCTGTCGTTTAATGTGCCGCATATTTCAAGTTATGCTTTAACGGTTGAGCCTAAAACAGCTTTGCATTCGTTTATTCAAAAAGGAATAATTCCACAACCCGAAGACGAAGTAGCGCAAGCTCATTTCCAAATTTTAGTAGATAAATTATCGGAATACGATTTTATTCATTATGAATTATCGAATTTTGGGAAGGAAAATTATTTTTCAAAAAACAATTCGAGTTATTGGTTGGGCAAAAAATACATTGGCATTGGACCTTCTGCACATAGTTATGATGGAAAAAACAGAGGTTGGAATGTGTCAAATAATGCATTGTATATCAAATCGATTCAAGAAAATAAATTACCCATTGAAATTGAAACGTTAACTAAAATCGATCGCTATAATGAATTTATTATGACGGGTTTACGAACAATTTGGGGTGTTTCGTTGGATCGAATTGAAGAAGAATTTGGAAAAACTTATTTAGATTATCTCAATCAACAAGCAGCAAAATTCATTGAAGATCATTTATTGTTTGTTGACGAGAACATTTTACGAACTACAAAAAACGGAAAGTTTTTGTGTGATGGAATTGCGAGTGATTTGTTTCTTTTGAATTTGGAGTAGTTTTAACCACTAAGCACACAAAGAAGGCACAACGTAACACAAGGCTTTGTGAACTTAGTGTAAAACCTTGTGACCTTTGTGGTTAAAAATAGAATTATAATTAACTTTTTGCTAAATTTGAAGTTAATATTAACAAATGAGCACACTAAGAAAGCACAAAGAAACACAAAGCTTTGTGAACTTAGTGAAAAGTTTGTGACCTTTGTGGTTAAAAAATATGAAAGCAACAATAAACAACATACAAATCGATTTATCAAAGCCAATTGATATCTCTATTCCTTTTACTAATAATGATCAAAATCCGATTGCTTGGTATCAAGATGTACCTAAAATTGAACCAGTAACCATGGGTGATTGGATTGGAAAAGTTTCGGAAGGAAAATCGTCAACCAATTTTAATAATATTTTCTTCAATCCGCATGCTCATGGCACGCATACCGAATGTTTGGGACATATTACCCGTGATTTTTATTCCATTAATCAATGTTTAAAGCAGTTTTTCTTTACTGCAGAACTGATTTCGGTAGAACCAAAAAGCGTTGGAGAAGATTTAATCATTACGAAAGAGCAAATTGAAATCGCTTTAGGAGAAAATTTGCCAAAATCTATTGTAATTAGAACGTTACCCAATCCAGAAAGCAAAAAACATTTAAATTATTCCAATACGAATCCGCCATATTTAGAAGAAGCGGCAGCGATTTTTATCAGGGAAAAAGGAATTCAGCATTTACTAATTGATTTACCAAGTGTTGACAGAGAACACGATGAAGGAAAATTGTTGGCACACAAAGCCTTTTGGAATGTGAAAGATATCAATCAAGTTAATAATGACGCTCGATTTAATTGCACGATTACCGAAATGATTTATGTAGACGAAAAAATAAAAGACGGAAGCTATATCTTAAACTTGCAATTCGCCTCGTTTGAAAATGATGCGAGTCCGAGTAAACCGGTTTTATTTAAGATTGAAGAAATTTGAATTTCGATTTCAGAATTTCAACAATCATAAATCGTTAATCTTCAATCATAAATCAAATGAATATTCAACAACTCTACGAATTCTGCCAATCCAAAAAAGGCGTCACCGAACATTTTCCGTTTGATGAAGATACGTTGGTCTTTAAAGTGGGTGGAAAAATGTTTTGTCTAACCTCGTTATCCGATTGGGAAAAAGGAACGCCAAGTCTAAATTTAAAATGCGATCCCGAACGCGCTTTGGAACTTCGAGCCGAATATGAAGCTATAGAACCAGGCTACCACATGAGTAAGGTGCATTGGAACACTATTCATTTCCAAAGCGATGTTTCCGATAAAATGATGTGCGAATTGATTAATCATTCGTACGACCTTGTTTTCAAAAGTTTAACGAAAAAAGTTCAAGCTGAAATTTTATAGTGTCACTTCGAGTAATTTTGATTTTTTTCGAAATTATATCGAGAAGTAGAAAATTAGGCATTACTTTTGTTATTGTTTCCTGCAAGGTTTTCAAAATCTTGTTGGTATAAAAGTAAATGTTGAATATTCAATTTTGAATAAAGAATTTTGAAATAAATTATGATAGACAACCTAAAAAAAATATTAAACGAAGATCAAGATCCAAAAGCTATTGAGAAAATAACAGCTAAATTGGAAAATCTTTTAATGTCGAACGAAGAAGTAGGCTATATTGCAGTTCAAAAAAAACCAGCTGTAACTATTCTGCCGGATAGCATTGTGGTGACGAATAAAAGAATCATTTTATGTAAGCCTAAAAATTTAGGATTGTCAATGGAATTCATTGATTATGATTGGGATGATATTGCAGGGTCATTTGTAAAAGAAGGTATTTTAGGTGCCGATTTTACCTTTACGACCCATTCAGATTTAACACATACCGTTGATTATTTACCCAAAAATCAAGCGAGAAAGTTATATACTTATGCCAAAGAGCAATTGGATGTATTGAAAAATCCGAAAGCAGCTCCATTTGTAGAGGAAGTAAAATTGGAAACACCTGCCAATGATTTAGTTGAGGAAGTTCAAACGGAAGAAGTAACCCATTTTGCAGAATTAATACCTTCTAATGATGGCATTCGTGATACCGAAGTAGATGCTCCAATTTCGGAAGAAAAAGGATTGGCACACCTATCACAAGATGAATTATTTGGAAAACTTCAGAATTATAAAAAGTTATTGGATAATGGCTTAATTCTGCAAGGAGAATATGATAAATTGAAAGCGGAGATTTTGAAGTTTCTTTAATAAAATAATAACTTTAATTAAAACCTGAAAACCTTTTCAGGTTTTTTTATTTGTGTAACTTTTGTGACAGATAATGTCTTGATTATAAGGTAACTTTACATAATAAAATTAAGACAAAATGACCACAACAGTAGTAATTGGAGGGAGTTTTGCAGGAATGACTGCGGCCCTAGAAATAAAAAGAAAAGGCAAAGATCAACATAAAGTGATTTTAATTGATAAATCACCTTTGTTTATGTTTATCCCATCATTAATTTGGGTACCCTTTAGCAGAAGAGATCTTAAAGATATTTCGTTTAGAAAAGATACAATTTTAGCAAAAAAAGGAGTTGATTTTGTTTTAGCGGAAGCATTGTCGGTAGATGTTAAAAATCAAACAGTATATACGGATAAAGGAGATTTTTTATATGACCATTTGGTGATTGCTACAGGTCCAAAAGTTAAATACGATATTGCACCAGGTATAGCAGAATATACACATTATATTGGAACCCCTAATGGAGCTATGAAAGCCAGAAAAGCTTTAGAAGAATTCAAAAAAAATCCAGGGCCAATTGTTATTGGAGCAACTCAAAACGCTGGATGCATGGGAGCGGCTTACGAATTTTTATTCAATGTAGAAAAATGGTTACGTGAACAAAAAATCCGAAAAAAAGTAGATTTATATTGGATAACACCAGAAGATTATTTAGGGCATTTTGGGATCGATGGAATGCCGATGGGGGAAGGCATGTTGAAATCATTTATGAAAATGTTTCATATTCATTACCGAACACAAGTGGGTATTAAAGAAGTTACAGAAAACAAGATTCTATTGACAAGTGACGAAGAATTACCTTTCAAATTTTCGATGCTGATGCCACCCTTTATTGGAGTTGATTTTGTTTCTAATTCAGTTGAATTGAATGCTACGGCTACTGGCTATGTTCCTGTAAAAGATAGTTACCAACATGTAGATTATTCAAATGTTTGGGCAGCGGGTATTGCGGTAAACGTTCCGCTTCCGTTTACACCAAGCAAAGTACCCTTTGGAGCACCAAAAACAGGCTATCCAAGTGACGAGACTGGAAAAATTGTAGCTGAAAATATCATTAGGGTATCACAAGGAAAAACACAATTAAAAGAAAAGGCTTGGGGTAAAATAATGGGGTTGTGTATTATGGATTGTGGGAAAAAAGAAGTAATTATTTTTTCTGATCATTTATTTAAACCTAGAAACTTTGCCATCATGATTCCAAATGTTTTATATGATTTTAATAAATTAATATTGGAGAAATATTTTCTATGGAAAACCAAAAACGGATATTCTTATTTGCCTTAATTTAAGCACAAAAAAAACCGATAACTTAGTTATCGGTTTTTTTATATTTAATAATTTGATTAGTATCTGTAATACTCAGGTTTGTATGGACCTTCAACTTTTACACCAATATATTCTGCTTGTTCTGGGCGTAATGTTTCTAATTCCACACCTAATTTAGCTAAGTGTAACATGGCTACTTTTTCATCTAAATGTTTTGGTAACATATATACCTCGTTTTTGTAAGCAGCACTATTGTTCCATAATTCAATTTGCGCTAACGTTTGGTTGGTAAATGAGTTACTCATTACAAAACTTGGGTGACCTGTAGCACAACCTAAGTTTACTAAACGACCTTCAGCTAAGATGATAATATCTTTTCCGTTTACATTGTAAATATCAACTTGCGGTTTTACTTCAGATTTTGTGTGACCAAAGTTTTTATTCAACCAAGCCATATCAATTTCGTTATCAAAGTGTCCGATGTTACAAACAATCGTTTTATCTTTCATTTTCTCGAAGTGAGAACCCAAAACAATATCTTTATTTCCAGTTGTAGTAATGATAATATCAGCAGTAGCAATAACTGTATCTAATTTTTTCACTTCAAAACCGTCCATTGCTGCTTGTAAAGCACAAATTGGATCAATTTCAGTTACCGTTACAATAGAACCTGCTCCTCTAAAAGAAGCTGCTGTTCCTTTACCAACATCTCCGTAACCGCAAACAACCACTCTTTTTCCAGCTAACATAACATCAGTTGCACGACGAATAGCATCTACTGCCGATTCTTTACAACCGTATTTGTTATCAAATTTAGATTTAGTAACCGAGTCATTCACATTAATAGCTGGCATTGGTAATGTTCCAGCTTTTACTCTTTCATATAAACGGTGAACACCAGTTGTAGTTTCTTCAGATAAACCTTTTATTCCAGCCACTAATTCTGGATAACGGTCGATAACCATGTTTGTTAAATCGCCACCATCATCTAAAATCATGTTCAATGGTTTTCTGTCTTCGCCAAAGAACAATGTTTGCTCAATACACCAATCAAAATCTTCTTCGTTCAAACCTTTCCAAGCATATACTTGAATTCCAGCAGCAGCAATTGCAGCAGCAGCCTGATCTTGTGTTGAGAAAATATTACAAGATGACCAAGTAACTTCTGCACCTAAAGCAATTAAAGTTTCAATTAAAACTGCCGTTTGAATCGTCATATGTAAACATCCTGCAATTCTAGCCCCTTTTAATGGTTGGCTCGCACCATATTCTGCACGTAAAGCCATTAACCCTGGCATTTCAGCTTCTGCTAATTCAATCTCTTTTCTTCCCCAAGCTGCAAGCGAAATATCCTTCACTTTATAAGCTACATAAGGTAATGTTTGTGTACTCATCTATTGTGTATATTTGTATGTTCTAAAATTAGAGCGCAAAATTACAAAATAACTTTTTATTTCATCAAAGATTTCTATTAATTTGTGAAATGTTTAGCTTTCTAATGTTTTGAATAACAACATAGTAAAATGCCATTATATAAAATAATAAAAATTAATGAAACGACTACGGCGTACTTTTGGCACATCACCGAAGACGTAACTTCATTATTTAGAGCAGTTTTGCTAAATGAATTATCCCTGAAGCGATTGGAAGGGATGAAGTCGGAGTCGCATCAAAAAGGGTTTTTGGCTGTTCGAATGTTATTGCAATATATAGGACATTCCGATGAAGATTTAACATATGATGCATCGGGAAAACCTCATTTACAAGTTAAAAGACAAAAGTTAAAAGACAAAAGTAGTGAATCCGTCACCCATCATCCATTACCCATCACTCAACATATATCTATTTCACACTCACACGAGTTTTCGTGTATTTGTATTAGCGATGAGGTAATTGGAATTGATTTAGAGTTAATTAAAGAGAAGTCGTTAAAAATCGCCCCTAGATTTATGGATGTTACCCATTTACAAGGACTTTCAATTGCAGATCAAATTACTAAAACAACTATTGTTTGGGGAATTAAAGAATCAATATTTAAAATTAAAAACGAAAAAGGGATTAGTTTTCCAGACCATATATTTGAAAAGGGATTTGATATTAAAGAAGGTAAGTGCACTGCCGAATTGCATTTTAATAACCAAATTGAAAAATTTGATATTCAATTTCATTTGATTGAAGGTTATGTTTTTGTTTTTTCTAAAATTCTAATGGAATAACATTAAAAGTATGCTCGATTTACTATTTGCTCAATATAAAGGGTATTCCTTTTTTTTCATTACGCTAGAAGTAACCGCTGTTGTTTTTGGAATTATTAGTGTTTTGTTTGCTAGAAAAAATAATATTTTAGTTTATCCAACCGGATTGATCAGCACACTCATTTTTATTTACATCTTGTATAATTTTAAATTGTATGGAGAGTTTATAATTAATATTTATTATTCGGTGATGAGTATTTTAGGTTGGTATTTATGGTCAAAAAGAACTAATGGTCAAGAAGAATTTCCGATTTCGATTATGAATTTAAAAGAGTATAAAATTTCGGGTTTAATTTTTACAGTAACCATATTATTTATTGCTTTAGTTTACCATTTTTTTGATAAATTTACAGACTTAACGGCATATGTTGATGCATTTACAACAGCACTATTTTTTGTAGGAATGTGGCTTATGGCCAAACGAAAAATTGAAAACTGGATTGTTTGGATTGTTGCCGATATTATTTCGGTACCTTTATACTATTATAAGGGATTAACTGTTAGTAGTTTACAATTTATAGTATTTACAATTATTGCTATTTTAGGCTATTTAGAATGGAGAAAATTTTTACAGAAGCAGATATAAAATATATACAGGAGAGAGGTAATTCTCTTAATAGAATTCAACAGCAATTAGATTTTTTTACAAATGGAATTCCAAAAATTAATTTAATAAAATCTGCTACTGTTGGCGATGGAATTTGGCGTTTTCAAGATGAAGATATTACTTCGTTTGTTTCTTATTTTGATAAATTTAAAAATAGCTATACAATAGAAAAATTTGTGCCAGCATCTGGAGCCGCTACCCGAATGTTTAAATTCTTAAATGAATTTTTGAACGAATTTGACTCTGAAAATGAAACTATTAATGGCTATATCAATAAAAAAAACGCTAAAGACCTTTCTATTTTTATTTTAGGTTTAAAACATTTTCCTTTTTACAATGAGCTAAAAGAAAAAACAATTGAATTAAATCCAAATTATTATTTATTATCTAATGATTCCAAAAATTATTTCTTAATTAAGACATTGTTAAGCAAAGAAGGATTGGATTATGCTAATAAACCAAAAGGGATATTGCCTTTTCATGTTAAAGATTATAAAACTATAACACCAATTGAAGAAAATATTTTTGAATCTGATTTTTTTTTCAATGAAAATCAAAAAACAAAAATACATTTTACAATCAATGAGGAGTTTCAGAATTATTTTGAAAAAATTACTAATCGTTTTTCAGATTTCGAAATTAGTTTTTCCTATCAAGATAAATCAACAGATACTTTAGCAGTTAATCCAGATAACACTCCATTTCGTTCAGCAGAGGGCGAATTGATTTTCCGACCAGGAGGGCATGGGGCATTACTAGAAAATTTAAATGCATTAACTTCAGATATCATTTATATTAAGAATATTGATAATGTTTCGCAAAATCATAAAGTAGTAATAGCAAGCTACAAAAAACTGTTAGGCGGAGTATTAATGCAAATTCAGTATAAAATATTTAATTATCTTAAAAAACTTGTTAATGGTAATATAACGGATGCAGATATTTTGGAAATGAAAGAATTTGCTGAAACGAAAATGTCTTTTCCATTACCTGAAGAATTTAATTATTTTCAAACTGAATATAAAGTAGATTATTTAATTAAGATTTTAAATCGACCAATTCGTGTTTGTGGCATGGTTAAAAACGAAGGCGAACCCGGAGGAGGACCTTATTGGGTTCAAGATGAAAAAGGAAGATTAACCTTACAAATTGTAGAATCTTTTCAAATAGATCTTAATAATAAAGGACAGAAAGAAATCACAAAAGGAGCAACACATTTTAATCCAGTTGATATAGCTTGTGGTGTTAAAAATTTTAAAGGAGAAAAATTTGATTTAACACAATTTGTAGATCCCAACACTGCATTTATTACAGAAAAAACAAAATTTGGAAAAACCATAAGAGCTTTTGAACTTCCAGGTTTATGGAATGGCGCCATGGCAAAATGGACAACAATTTTTGTTGAGGTTCCATCAGAAACATTTAACCCCGTGAAAACGGTAAATGATTTATTAAAAGCTTCACATCAACCCGAAAATGATTAAATCCATAATTGCATCTGAATTTTCATTTAAAGCAGTTAGAAGTAGCGGTGCAGGCGGACAAAATGTGAACAAAGTAGCTTCTAAAGTCGTGCTTATTTTTGATGTAATTCATTCTAATGGATTAACCGATGACGAAAAAAAATATTAGGGTCTAAAATAGCAACTAAATTAACTCAAGAAGGAATTTTAATTTTAACTAGCGAAGAAGAAAGAAGTCAATTAAAGAACAAAGAAAAAGTAATTAAAAAATGTTTTAAATTGCTTGAAAATGCTTTAATAATTCCAAAAGAGCGAAAAGAAACAAAAATTCCTAGAGCCGTGAAAGAAAAGCGACTTCATGCTAAAAAAGTCATGAGTGTTTTGAAACAAAACAGAAAAAAACTAAATTTTTAGTATCTAGTATTACTATTGGAGAATTAAGATTTTTGTCATTTTTTAAAAATCTTAATACTTAATACTTTCATCTTAATACTTTTTTATATATTTGCCCTGTCTCAAAGGGGTGCTCTAAATAACGAGCTGAGATCATACCCATAGAACCTAGAACAGATAATGCTGTTTAGGGAATTGACAAAAATAAAAGTGCACGTTTATTGGCGTCAAAGAGTATCAAATTTAATTTTTAAACAAGAGTAATTGCCCCTTTTATTCGTAAAACTTTTACGGATGAAAACTTTACCAAAAAACAGTCGCCACAAAGGCACAAAGTCGCAAAGATTTTTTAATCTTTTTTCTATTTTATTTTCTCTATTTTCTTTTTCTCAAGAAGCACAGAAAGACACCACAAAAATCAACACTTTAAATGATGTTATCGTGTCTTCGGTTCGAGCAAAAGACAAAAATCCGATTACATATACTAATGTAAGTAAACAAGAACTTACTCCACGTAATTTAGGGCAAGACATTCCAATTCTCCTAAATTATTTACCCTCTGTAGTTACCACAACCGATGCAGGAAATGGCATTGGTTATACGTATATGCGAGTGCGTGGTGCCGATGGTTCCCGAATAAACGTTACATTAAATGGTATTCCGTTTAATGATAGTGAAAGTCAAGGTACTTTTTTTGTAAACTTACCCGATTTTGCTTCCTCACTAGAAAGTGTTCAATTACAACGAGGTGTAGGAACATCAACTAATGGAGCGGGCGCTTTTGGCGCAAGTTTAAACCTTCAGACCAAATCATTTCAAGAAAAAGCATATGCCGAAATTTCAAATGCTGTTGGAAGTTTTGCTTCCCGAAAACATACGTTAGCTTTTGGAACAGGCTTGCATAATAATTTTGAAATGAATGCTCGAATTTCAAATATTGCTTCCGATGGGTTTATTGATAGAGCTTCTTCTAATATGTTTGGGTATTTTTTCAATGCTAATTATATCACCGATAAATCCCAAATTAAATTCATGGCTTTCGGCGGAAAAGAAAAAACATATCAGGCATGGTATGGTATAGAGGATCGTGAAAAATTAAAAAATGATCGAACGTTTAATCCTGCTGGGATGTATACTGATGCATCTGGGAATGTGCAATTCTATGATGATGAGACCGATAATTATTGGCAAAATCATTTTCAATTGCATTGGGCCGAAAAATGGTCTGAAAAATGGATTTCGAATGTTGCATTTCATTACACCATTGGAAAAGGGTATTTTGAACAATATAAAGAAGACGAGAATTTAGCCGATTATAATTTGCCCGCTTTTAACGGAAATTTCACCTCAGATTTAGTTAGAAAACGCTGGTTAGACAATGATTTTTTTGGAACTACTTTTTCCTTAAATTATAAAACAGCAAAGACTGATTTGTTATTTGGAGGAGCGGCTAATCGATATTTAGGGAATCATTTTGGAGAAGTAGTTTGGACACAAAATTATGTTCCAAATGCAAATCGTTATTATGATGATTTTGGGAATAAAGACGATATAAATTTCTACACTAAAGCATCTTATAATATTACGAATAAATTGAATTTATTTACAGATTTACAATATCGAATGGTATTTTATCAAGCTACAAGTGTAAAGTTTTCTGATGTAAATGATACTTTCAGATTCTTTAATCCAAAAGCTGGATTAGATTATCAATTGAATGATAAAAATTCATTTTATGGTTATTTTGGAATTGCAAACAAAGAGCCTAGACGCGATGATTATGAGAATGGAAGTGTAAAACCAGAACGTTTATTTGATTATGAATTGGGTTGGAAATTCAATACTAAAAAAGTAAGATTATCAGCCAATGCTTTTTATATGAATTATAAAGACCAATTGGTTTTAACGGGTGCTTTGAATGATGTAGGTGCGCCAATTTTTACCAATAGTGGGAAAAGTTATAGAGTAGGATTAGAAGTGGAGTCGTCAATTGCAATCACTAATAAATTAATATTAAATCCAAATTTTACCTTAAGTCAAAACAAGAATAGAGATTTCTACTTTCAGCGAGATGGAGTTTTGCAGAACCTAGGTAATACTAATATTGCATTTTCTCCAAATTTTGTCTTCGGAAATCAAATAGTTTTATTACCTACTAAAGATTTTCAAATATCATTTTTATCAAAATTTGTTAGCGAGCAATACATGGGTAATATCGATTCTAACCGCTCAAAATTGGATGCTTATTTTGTAAATGATTTGAATATTAATTATGAATGGAAACTCAATAAAGGAATAAAATCAATTGTTTTTTCAGGATTAGTGAATAATATTTTTGACTTAGAGTATGAATCTAATGGTTATTTTTACACCTACGATGATGATTGGAGCAATCCAGGAAGCACTACTACAATAGAAGGAACGGGTTACTATCCTCAAGCAGGAATAAATTTTCTCTTTGGAGTAAACCTAAAATTTTAATTATAAACGCGTAAATTAAAATTGTCTAATTGTTCCACACGGTACTGTTTCATTGGATATTGCATTCCAGGCGCCTGTCCTGAAAATAAATTATAAGAAACATTATCGCAAGGGCAAGTTACATTAATACCATCTAAAATCATGGTAGAGCAATTACTCAATGCCTGATTTGGGCATGCAGCATCAAAAGCTACATATCCGCTTCCGGTATTAAACACAAAAACGCCTCTAATGCCTGAACTGCCATTATTGATATAAATTGCATTACTAGGAAATTGTAAATTACTAAATTGAGGCAAAGACATATTTATATTTAAACTAAATCCATAATTAGGTAAATACGGATTATTATTGTTGAAATTTTCTTTATCACAACCAAACAAAATAAACACAAAAACAAAAAAAAGAAGTTTGTTCATAAACAACAATTCTAAGTATTAAAAAACAAATTTAATTACTTTTATGAAACTTTATGTTAAGCCACAAATTAATTATTAAAAATAAATTACTACCTTTGTCAAAAGGAATCCCATCAGGTGGGATTTTTTCTATTTATATAAACAATGAAGTTATGAGTACAGTATCTTATTACACCGCTGAAGGATTAAAAAAATTAAGAGAAGAATTAGAACACCTTAAAAGTATAGAGCGCCCTAAAGCATCTCAAGCCATTGCAGATGCAAGAGATAAAGGTGATTTGTCTGAAAATGCTGAATATGACGCTGCTAAAGAAGCACAAGGTTTATTAGAAATGCGAATTTCTAAAATGGAAGAAGTTGTTGCCAATGCACGTTTAATTGATGAATCTCAATTAGATGTATCAAAAGTACTTGTATTATCTACCGTGAAAATAAAAAATCAAACAAACGGTATGGAAATGACCTATACTTTAGTTGCGGAAAGTGAAGCCGATTTAAAAACGGGTAAAATTTCGGTAACATCACCTATTGGAAAAGGGTTACTTGGAAAATCTGTGGGAGAAATTGCAGAAATCAATGTGCCAAATGGCGTATTGAAATTTGAAGTATTAGAAATTTCTAGAGATTAAATTAATTAGTCGATTTGTCAATGTGGCAATAAATATATTACTAACAATTTTTTTGATGTCAATCATTGAAAATTGGAGAATTGAAAATTATCAAAATGAGTTCAATATTCACGAAAATAGTAAAAGGAGAAATTCCATGTTATAAAATTGCTGAAGATGAAAATTATTTAGCCTTTTTAGATGTAAATCCCAATGCAAAAGGGCATACCTTGTGTATTCCAAAACAAGAGATTAATAAAATCTTTGATATGGAAGAAGAACATTATTTAGGATTAATGCAATTTTCTAGAAAAGTAGCTAAAGCAATTGAAAAATCGGTTGAATGTAAACGAATTGGAGTAGCTGTAGTAGGATTAGAAGTGCCGCATGTTCACGTGCATTTAATTCCGCTTCAAGATATGGACGATATGCGTTTTCAACGAAAAACTAGTTTATCTCCAGAAGAATTTCAAGAATTAGCCGAGCAAATCACATCTAATTTATAAAAAAAATCTCGATTTATTCGAGATTTTTTTGTGCTGATTTGTAACTAATTTGAATAGTTGTTCCTTTCCCAATTTCTGAATGCGCCACTTTAATTTTTCCTTTGTGATACTCTTGAACAATTCGTTTGGTTAATGAAAGGCCTAATCCCCAACCTCTTTTTTTAGTAGTAAATCCTGGTTCAAATATTTTTTGGAATTGATTTTTTGGAATTCCTTTTCCAGTATCCGTAATTTTAATTTTAACGATATTCTCTAATTCCGAAATGGCAATATCTAAATGACCTTTTCCTCTCATGGCATCAATAGCGTTTTTCACTAAATTTTCAATCGTCCAGCTATGTAAAGAAGGATTTAAAGCAACATAAATAGGATAATCTGGAGCTGAAAAAGTAAATAATATTTGTTTTGAAACCCTTGTTTGTAAATAATCTAGTGCGTTTTTTGTCTCTTCAATAAGGTCTCTTTTCTCTAAAATAGGCTCACTACCAATTTTTGAAAATCGATCAGTTATCGTTTGAAGTCGATTAATATCTTTCTCAATTTCAGAGACGGTACTTTCTTCAATATTTTCTAATTTTAGTAGTTCTACCCAACCAATTAAGGAAGATAACGGCGTGCCAATCTGATGGGCTGTTTCCTTTGCCATTCCTGCCCAAAGTTTGTTTTGGGTCGACATTTTTGTTGCCTTATAGAAGTTATAAACTACTGCGCCAAATAATACGATAATTAATAATAATGCAATTGGATAATATTTGAGTTTATTTAATAAAGGTGAATCGCCATAGTAAACCAATTGATATTCGTTTTTTGACTGCTCAATTTTTATCGGCTGATTGTCTTTTTTTATTGAATTAAAATACTTTTTTAAAGCAATTGTGTCTTTAGAAATGGCTTCGTCAATATTGTTGGAATCCAAAATTTGATCTTTACTATCGGTGATAAATATGGGAATGGTGTTGTTTTTACTGATAATTTTAAGCGGTAAATCTAAATCTGAATTCTCATTTGCATTGGCAATGCTTGTTAATGCAGTAGCCCAAAATTCCATTTTTGAACGTTCTTCATTTTTAAATATTTGAAAAAAATTATAGGTGTTCCAAAGTATTAAAAGTACAATGAAAAAGGAAGCAATAATGATAAACCAACGGGTTAAATTTCGTCTTTCAGAAAACTGCATCAATTTTGTTTTGATGTAAAAATACTAAAAAGCATTTTAAAATTGATACTTGTTCTTGTAAATGAACTTGTATTTGTTTGCTATCTTTGTAAAAAATAAAGTTTAGCTATGTTAAGCATTGATCCAAAAGAAATTGCACCAGCAAAATTACAAGGTTATTTACAGAGTGCTGTGGCACCAAGGCCAATTGCATTTGCAAGTACATTAGATAACTATGGAAATCCAAATTTATCGCCTTTTAGTTTCTTTAATGTTTTTAGTTCAAATCCGCCTATTTTAATTTTTTCACCTGCAAGACGTGTGCGAGATAATACAATAAAACATACACTAATTAATGCCGTTAACACTAAGGAAGTGGTAATTAATGTTGTGAATTATGAGATGGTACAGCAAATGTCATTATCAAGTACAGAATATCCAGATGGTGTTAATGAGTTTGAAAAAGCAGGATTTACAATGCTAGCATCCGATAAAGTAAGCCCTTTTCGCGTTGCCGAAAGTCCTGTCCAATTTGAATGTAAAATTAACGAAGTAATTGCTTTAGGTGACCAAGGCGGTGCTGGAAATTTAGTGATTTGTGAAGTGGTTAAAATTCACATTAATGAAGCTGTTTTAGATGCAACAGGAATGATTGACCAGCATAAAATAGATTTGGTAGCCCGAATGGGAGCAAATTGGTATAGTCGATCTAATGTAGGCATGTTTGAAGTAGAAAAGCCTTTAACAACGTTGGGAATTGGTGTAGATATGATTCCCGATTTTATTAAAGAAAGTGGTTATTTTGACGGAAATGATTTTGGTAAATTAGGAAATATAGAAAATATACCAACCGAAGAAGAAATTGCTATATTTGTAAAAGAGAATTTTGAAGTTAAAGCCGTTTTAAGTGCTGATGACATGCATACAAAATTTCAAAAAGCAAAAGAATACGTAGACAACGGAAGAGCTATTGATGCTTGGAAATTGTTATTAGCCAAAAAATAAATTTAAGTATTATGGAAGTTTTAGGAAGAGTAAAATTAATTAATCCTGTACAACAAGTAAGTGCATCTTTCAAAAAAAGAGAGCTTGTAGTGACTACAGAAGAGCAATATCCTCAACACATTTTGATTGAGTTTGCACAAGACAAAACCGATTTGTTAAACAATTATAATGTTGGCGATCAAGTAAAAGTTTCAATCAATTTGAGAGGAAGAGAATGGGTTAATCCACAAGGAGAAACTAAATATTTCAACTCTATTCAAGGTTGGAGAATTGAAAAAATACAAGCAGAAACACCAAGTGCACCACAAATGCCACCAATGCCTACTGCTGAAGCTTTTGAACCAGCAACCAATTTTAAAGAAGAAGAACACGACGATTTACCTTTTTAATTTTTAATTAAAAAGTAAATTCCAAATTTTTAAATTCCAAATTCCAAAAGAAATAATTGAAATTTGGAATTTGTTGTTTTTTGGAATTTGGAATTTGATGTTTGGAATTTCCGTTATGTATTTTCTAACAAAAGAACTATATTTTCCGCCAGTAGAAACCGCTTCTCCCGAAGGTATTGTTGCTTTTGGAGGTGATTTGTCTCCAGAGCGATTGGTTTTAGCATATAACTCAGGAATTTTTCCTTGGTTTGAAGACGACGAGCCTATTTTATGGTGGAGTCCGCCAGAACGAATGGTGTTATTTTTTGAAGATTTGAAGATTTCAAAAAGCATGCGAAATATCATCAATAGAAAACAATTCAAAGTAACTTTCAATACCGCTTTTAGAGAAGTAATTCTTAATTGTAAAAAAATTTCCAGAAAAGATCAAATAGGCACTTGGATTACTGATAATATGGTGGATGCGTATTGTAAACTCCATGAATTGGGTATAGCCAAAAGTGTTGAGGTTTGGGAAAATGACGAATTAGTTGGCGGTTTGTATGGTGTAGATTTAGGCCATGTTTTTTGTGGTGAAAGTATGTTTTCAAAAGTATCTAATGCTAGTAAAATAGCTTTTATTGCCTTAGCAAAACAATTGGAAATGGCTAATTATCGTTTGTTAGATTGCCAAGTGTATAACGATCATTTAGCCAGTTTAGGTTGCGTAGAAATTGACCGAGAAGATTTTATTTTAATTTTAAAGAAATATAATTTATGAGATTAATATTTTTTTTTATTTGTATTATTTTGATAATCAGTTGTCAATCTAATCATGAATTGTTTTCAAGAGATAAATTTGTTTCAGAAACATTACTAATTCATCAATCAGAAATTAAAGGCGATTCTGTAATAATTAGTTTAAAAAATAATTTTTCTTATCCAATATTTTTTTTCAGTAGTAATTTGAAATTTGATTCCTTGTTGAATAATAATCATGATTCATTCATTAAAGAAAAAAGTAGTCTGCAAATGAAGTTTCACAAAGAAACTTTTGAAAAATTCAATTTTTCACCGATAAATCCTGAAATTTCGCCTATTGAATTTCCTGAAATTAATTTGCCAATTCAAAAAGGAAAAGCTTTTAAAATTTTACAAGGTTATAAAGGTAAATTTTCACATAATAAATTAAATAATTTTTATTCTCTTGATTTTCAAATGCCAATTGGAGATACTATTTTTAGTGTAGCTGATGGTTTGATTGTTGAAGCAATTTCTGATTATGCTGGAGGAGGTAATGATGATAGATGGAGAGGTCTTGATAATTATATTTGGATTTATCATCCTAAATTAAATCTTATATCTGTTTATGCTCATTTGAATTATAAAGGTATTTTTGTAAAAGTAGGTGATGAAGTAAAAGCTAACCAAAAAATTGGTTTATCTGGAAATACAGGATACTCGACGGAACCTCATTTACACTTTCATTTGCTAAAATTAAATAAAGAAAAAAAATGGGAATCTGTTCCTTTTCGATTCATAGAAGGATATGATGGTTATGATTTGAAGCCTGAAATATTTGTGAATAAATATTAGTAATTAATTATCCATTGGCATTTTTCATTTTTAACGTTCTCACGTACAATTCCTCCACTTTTTTTCTAGCCCAATCGGTTTTTCTTAAGAATTTCAAACTAGAATTTACCGATGGATTTTCCTAAAAGCAGTTGATGTTAATTAATTCTGATAAAGTGTCAAACCCATAAAAATCTACTAATTGTTCAACAATTTCCTTTAAAGGTTTTCCGTGAAGTGGGTCATTGCTCATAATTTATTTTCTTGTTAAGCAATCCATGACATGATCATTGACCATTCCTGTGGCTTGCATGTGTGCATAAACAACGGTTGAACCTACAAATTTAAACCCGCGTTTTTTCAAATCTTTACTCAGTTTATCAGAAATTTCAGTGGTTGCTTTCACTTCAGCCAAATTTTTCGGTTGGTTATCGATAGGTTTTCCATCTACAAATCCCCAAATGTATTTTGAAAAAGTTCCAAATTCTTCCTGTACTTTTAAAAAGGCTTGTGCATTAGTTACCGAAGCTTTGATTTTTAATTTGTTTCGAATAATTCCAGCATCTTCAGCTAATTCTGCTATTTTTTCTTCTGAATAATTGGCTATTTTTATCAAATCAAAATTGTCAAAAGCTTTTCTGAAATTTTCTCTTTTTGCCAAAATGGTATACCAACTCAAGCCTGCCTGAAAGGTTTCTAAAATCAAAAATTCAAAAATAGTTTTATCGTCATAAACAGGTTTTCCCCATTCGTTATCGTGGTAATTGCGATACAAATCGTCTTTTTCGCACCAAGCGCATCTGTATTTAGTTTCCATGTTTTTCTGTTCCTAAATAGTTGTCAATTAAATAATGTCCGAGATAAATTAAAGGGGTTAATCCAACAGCAATTAAAAGTTTTACTGTATATCCTGTTAATGCGGAGACTATGAACATTTTAGTGTCAATTTTTCCAGGTAGCCAAAAAGCAATTCCTAATACAATAAAACTATCAAAAAATTGTGAAATAACGGTTGAGCCCGTACTTCTCAACCAAATCATTTTTTTACCCGTTCGGTTTTTTACAAAATGGAAAATGGTAACATCAATTAATTGGGAAACTAAAAAAGCTGTGATACTTCCAACGATAATCCACATGCTTTGCCCAAAAACTGCACTAAATTGATCATCCGTAATTAATCCATCGCCTTTAACTGCTGGAATATTGAGTCCGATTAACAATAAAAAGAAGGTATAAGCAATTAAACCTGCCGTGATAAATGATAATTTTTTAACCCCTTTTTCACCAAAGTATTCGTTGATTAAATCGGTTGTAATAAAGACAATGGGCCAAGGTAAAATGCCTAAACTCATTACAACATCTCCAATATAAATTAATTTTCCACCTATTAATTCAGCAACTAAAGCATTGGTGATAAAAATACCTGCAAGAATTACATAAATAATATCTTTTCTTCTTTGAAACATAGCAATTGTTTTACCAAAAGTAGAGAATTATATTGCAAAAAAAAACTTCAACCCGAAGATTGAAGTTTCTATATGCATGTAATCGAATGATTATCCTAAAGCAACTCTTTTGAAACCAGTAACAGTTAAGTTAGCATCTACCGATTTAATGTAAGCAGCAACGCTCATAGAACCATCTTTGATGTAATCTTGGTTTACTAAAGTATTGTCTTTGTAAAAACGTTGGATTTTACCTTTAGAAATGTTGTCTAACATTGCTTCTGGTTTACCTTCAGCTCTTAATTGCTCTTTAGCGATTTCGATTTCTTTTTCAATGATTGCAGCATCAACACCAGCTTCATTTAAAGCAATTGGGTTCATAGCAGCAGCTTGCATTGCAACGTTTTTAGCCGCTTCGTCAGCACCAGCAACGTTTGCAGATAAAGCTACAAGAGTAGCAATTTTACCCGCGTGAATGTAAGATCCAATGAATGCACCTTCTAATCTTTCAAAAGCACCAATTTCAATTTTTTCACCGATAACTCCAGTTTGCTCAATTAATTTTTCAGCAACTGTAATTCCGTTAAAATCTGAAGCTAATAATTCGTCTTTAGTAGTGTAGTTTAAAGCTTGATTAGCTAAATCAGTAGCTAATTTTACGAAAGCTTCATTTTTACCTACGAAGTCAGTTTCACAGTTTAAGGTAATTGCAACAGCAGCTGTTTTGTCTGCGTTAACAACAGCAACAGCAGCACCTTCAGTAGATTCTCTATCTGAACGATTAGCAGCAACTTTTTGACCTTTTTTTCTTAAGTTTTCGATAGCTAAATCGAAATCTCCTTCTGCTTCCACTAATGCTTTTTTGCAATCCATCATTCCAGCACCAGTGATAGTTCTTAATTTATTTACGTCTGCAGCAGTAATATTTGCCATTTTGTATTTATTTTAAATTGTTTGTAAAAGTAAAAATCCCAATTACTAAATCCCAAATTCCAATTTTACTAAATTGCTAACTAAACGTTAGAACAAGTTTGGAATTTGGAATTTAATTCTTGGAATTTAAATTATTTATGCTTCAGCTTCAGTAGTAGCAGCATCTTCAGTAGCTTCTACTTCTTTAGCAGGTAATTCATCTTTTTCAACTTTTCTATCAGAAAGACCTTCTACTAATGCAGCAGATACTAAAGATAAAATTTTATCGATTGATTTAGAAGCATCGTCATTTGCAGGGATAACGAAATCAATTGGACGTGGGTCCGAATTCGTATCAACCATTGCGAACACTGGAATGTTTAATTTTTGAGCTTCTTTAATCGCGATATGCTCAGCTTTAACGTCCACTACAAATAGAGCTGCTGGAAGTCTAGACATATCAGCAATAGAACCTAAGTTTTTCTCTAATTTTGCACGTAAACGATCTACTTGCAATCTTTCTTTTTTAGATAAAGTTAAGAAAGTACCGTCTTTTTTCATTCTATCGATAGAAGCCATTTTTTTAACCGCTTTACGAATAGTAACGAAGTTTGTTAACATACCACCTGGCCATCTTTCAGTGATGTAAGGCATGTTACAAGCTGCTGCTTTTTCAGCAACGATATCTTTCGCTTGTTTTTTGGTAGCAACGAATAATACTTTTCTACCAGATGCAGCGATTTTTTTCAAAGCTTCATTAGCTTCTTCAATTTTAGCTGCTGTTTTATATAGGTTAATGATATGAATACCATTACGCTCCATATAAATGTAAGGAGCCATGTTTGGATCCCATTTACGAGTCATGTGTCCGAAATGTACACCTGCTTCTAATAACTCTTTAACGTCAATTTTGTTTGCCATTGTGTAATAGTTTACGTTCCGTGATTAGCAATTTTCAAGTAGTTACTTGCGTTCGTCTTGAAAATTTAGATGCTAAACTAATTCCCTTTTGATAAGGAATATCGACAACTTTGTTTTTAATTCAATTTTAATTGTAAAAATAGTTTTGAAAAAATATTCTGATAAATACCGAATATTAACGTTTCGAGAATTGGAATCTCTTACGTGCTTTTTTCTGTCCGAATTTTTTACGTTCTACCATTCTAGGATCTCTAGTTAATAATCCTTCTGGTTTAAGGATTGCTCTGTTTTCAGCCTCAACTTCACACATAGCTCTAGCAATTGCCATTCTCACAGCTTCTGCTTGTCCTGTTGAACCACCACCATAAACGTTTACTTTAACGTCAAAGTTTGATGCGTTCTCTGTCATAGAAAGAGGTTGCATTACTTTGTACTGTAAAGTAGCAGTTGGGAAGTAGTTACTAAATTCTCTTTTGTTCACTGTGATTTTTCCTGTTCCTTCTGAAACATAAACACGAGCAACAGCGCATTTTCTTCTACCGATTTTGTGAATAACTCCCATTACTTAAGATCGTTTAGGTTAACTGTTTTTGGTTGTTGAGCTGCATGTTTGTGCTCAGAACCAACATTTACATTTAAATTTCTGAAAAGTTGTGCTCCTAATTTATTTTTAGGTAACATCCCTTTTACAGCTTTCTCTACTAATAATGCAGGATTTTTTTGTTGCATTACTTTAGCAGTTAAAGTTCTTTGACCTCCTGGATAACCTGTGTGTCTGATGTACGTTTTGTCATCTAACTTGTTACCAGTAAGGTTGATTTTTTCTGCGTTGATAACAATTACGTTATCTCCACAATCAACGTGCGGTGTATAACTTGGTTTGTATTTACCTCTTAAAAGCATCGCTACTTTTGTAGATAAACGACCTAAGTTATGCCCTTCAGCGTCCACAACAATCCACTGCTTGTCTGCAGTCGCCTTGTTTGCTGATACTGTTTTGTAGCTTAATGTGTTCACAATAATTAATTTAAATTAAACATTCCATTCCCAATAAAGGGAGTGCAAAAGTACAATTATTTATTAGATATACAAATAGGGACACTAAAATATTGCATAGAACCTATTTTTGTTACATCTAATTATTAGTTTTTTTAGTATTTTATTTCCAAAATAACGTATTTTTACTTTTTTAAATGTAAAGCATGAAAGCAAAAGCCACCTTAAAACAAATTGCAAAAGAGTTTGAAGTATCTATTTCTACGGTTTCTAAGGCATTAAGCGATAGTCCAGAAATTAGCGAAGCTACGAAGATAAAAATTCAAGAATATGCAAAGTTGCAAAATTACAAGCCGAATAGCATTGCAAAAAATTTAAAAAATCAACGCACCAATACTATAGGAGTAATTATTCCAAATATATTAAATCCGTTTTTCGCAAAAGTATTTAGTGGTATTGAAAAGGAAGCCTTAGCAAAAGGATATAATGTTATTACAGGAATTTCAAACGAATCTCACGATAAAGAAATGCAAGTAATGGATATGCTAAATAATGGCACCATTGACGGCTTTATCGTTTCGGTAGCAGAAGAAACGCAATCAAAAAAGGAATACCAGCATTTCAAAGAAATTATTAATAGTGGAACACCTATTGTTATGTTTGATCGTGTCGCCGAAAGTATTGTTTGCGATAAAGTTATTGTAGATGATTTAGAATCTTCATTTGATGCTACACAACACTTAATCAAATTAGGTAGTAAAAAAATAGCTTTGCTTTCTACTATTGGTAATTTAAGCGTGGGACAATTAAGAGTCGAGGGATATAAAAAAGCATTAGAGGTAAATAAAATTAAAATTGAGCCTAATTTGCTGGTGGTTGAAAACGAAATTGAGTCGTTTGACACAAAATTAGCTAGTTTATTTCAAAATGAAAAAGTAGATGCCATTTTTGCATTGGACGAACATGCTTCCACCATGGCCATGAAATTAGCCATTAAAAAAGGAATAAAAATTCCGGAACAATTAAATATTATCGGTTTTGCCGATGGGGTTTGGTCTAAAAGACTAACGCCTAGTTTGTCAACTGTGAGTCAGCATGCACCAGAAATAGGAACTAAAGCCGCTGAATTGTTGATTAATAAATTAAATACTAAAGACGAATTTTATCAGCATCAAACAGTTGTTGTTAAAACCGAATTGCGTCAAAGAGAATCTACAAGGAAATTATAGTTGTTGTTTCTTATCATCATTCCAAGTAATGTACCCAATTATCGCATTGAAAAAATAAAAAGCATACTTGGCAACATTCGCAACATTCATTAATAGTACGTTTTGAATAATTTTGGTCAGGTTATAAAATTGCCATAAAAACCAGTTATCTGGATACATTCGAGCTGTATTAAATGTTCCGCCAAAAGTAATACCTGCAGGAATAGCAATTGCAAAAAACAATTTCCAGTCAATAATTGTTTGAGCGATGTACTTAAATGCAATATAATTTAATATGATGGAAAAGAAAAAACCTAAAATTATATTTCGATAGAAAATAAAATCGACAGATCGAAGAATTTTGCTTTTTTTCCAAGCCTTAAAAACTAAATAGTTTCCGATAAATGATACCGGATAGGTCAAAATTGCTCCCACATTTCCTAATAAATAATCGATACTCCCACTTAAAAAAGTATTACAAGTTGTAATTAAATTTCCAAAGTTATTTTTCTTAGTTACTAATCGGTTTCCCATCATGGAAAATCCTGTGTTTACTATTGAAACATAACCCAAAAAGAAAATATATTTTGTGCCTCGAAAGGTAAAATTAATTTCAGTTTTATGATAGCCTAAAGTTAATGAAGCTGCAATTACAATGGCTAACCCAATAAAATCGAGATACGTACTATTGGTTATTTTTTTAATACTAGTAATTATGTTATTACTCATTTATTCTTTACTGAAGTTAAAACTCATTCCGCCTTGTTTTAACACAAAACTGTTTTCGCCAAAAATCATTTCGATTCCTGCGGGTGCAAATATAAATGTTTTTTCTTCTTTAAAAGTTAATGGAAAAGCTCTTTGTCCTGTTGCTTGTGCTAGTAATTCGCCATTTTTTTCAGAAATGGTCATTTTTAAAGGTAATTCTTTAGAAGCATATGTACCGGTAAATTTTGCTAGTTCTGTTGCATCTATTTTGTTGAATTTTGGAAACGGGAAAGGCATTTTGTAGTAAATACTTAAAATTCCAATCATAATATCATTTCTGTTGAAATTATCCCCGTTTACAATTAATGAAATTCCTAATTTTTCTGTAGGATAATACCCTACAACTGCTCTAAAATTTTCTATTCCGCCCGTGTGACCATAAAAACGACGCTCACCAAAAGGAAATTGCATTAACGCTTTTCCATAACCTTCTTTGATTTCTTTCATTTGTTCTAAGGAAGAAGGTTTGATCAATTTTCCATCAAAAAGAGCATACATAAATCGTGTTAAATCGGCAGGAGTTGAAATAATTGCTCCGGCTGAATAAGCAATAGAATTTTCCCATTCTTCCACTTTTTCCCATTTGGTCCCATTAAATAGATAAGAATAACTTTCACCAACTGAAGTCTCTATTTTCCCTTGTGGAAAATACGTATTTAATAAGTTGGCTTTTTTAACAATTCGTGTTTGAATATTTTCTGCATACGATTTTTTCGTAAGCGTTTCAATAATGTAGCCTAATAAATTATAGTTTGAATTACTGTATTCGTGTTTGGTTCCAGGTTCAAAAAGTGGTTTGTAATCGCTGATTTTTTGAATCATTTCTTCTTTGGAATGAAAACGATAAATGTTTTTTGCAGTGATTGAATCGCCATTAATATAATCCACAATACCCGTTCTATGATGTAATAAATCATAAATTGAAATTTTTTCAGCATTTGGTATTTTTGGATAAAAACGATTTAATTTGGTTTGAAGATTTAATTTTTTTTCTTCAATCAGTTGCATGATCATTACCGCTGTAAAGGTTTTAGTAACTGATCCAATTTTATATTTCGTCAATCTATCGGCACTTATATTTTTGTCAACATCGGCAAAACCGTAGGCTTTATTAAATACTACATTTTCACCATCACGAATACAAAGTGAACCCATGAATTTATCGTTCTTATTCAAATACGTAAGTAAACTGTCCATCTTGGTGAATCTATCTTGTGCAGCAGTAAATAACGAATAGGTTAAAGCAAAAATAAGGGCTAATTTTTTCATGCGTATAAAATTTAGTATTGGTAGTTAAACTACTTCTTTAGTTACTGATTTTTGGTTTTTTTGAATTCTAAATACGAATAAACAATTGGAACAATACTTATAACGGCAGTAATTCCCATAAAAGTATAGAATTGGATTTTATTTGGCAACACAAATGTCATCGCCATCAAAAGTCCGCCAACAAACCATAATTTACCGCCTAGCAAATGTGTTTTTTTCCAAACATCTTCATTTTCTAATGTCCAAGGTGTTCTTATTCCAATGAAATAATTTGGTTTTATGGTTTTGAAATAATTACCAAGAAAAGCAAAAAGCAAGCCAATTAATGGGAAAATCAAAACAGGATTACTTGTTTTTTGTTGCACACTATATAAAATGTAAATCGCTAATGCCGACATGAATAATCCTAAAATCAGGCGTAAATTATTCAATTTGTTGCCCATGTTTTGCAATTTCTGCTTCGGATCGATGTATGGAATTATCAAGAATACGAAATAGGAAATTCCTGTTAGCATGAAAAGCATCATGAAAAGTTCGCTCTTATCGCCCCAACGGTCAATTTCTCCTGAACCATTCCAATGCATAGGAATTTTGTCTGGTAAGTTATTCCAAATAAATGCTAGATAAATAAAAGGCAATACAGCAATGAGTAAAAACGGAATTTCTTTTTTAAATTTTTCCATATTTTATTTTTTTAAGGTTATCATCCATTGTAAAATATCGTCAACAATTGTAGTGTTTAAGGAATAGACTACAAATTGTCCTTTTTTTTCGCTCGTGACTAAATCGGCACGTTTTAAAATATCCAAATGGTGGGAAATACTAGGTTTTGAAATATGAAATTGGTCTGCAATATCGCCAGCCGTCATTTCCTTTTTACGCAACAATTCCAGAATATCTCTTCTGGTTTCATCGTTTAAGGCTTTGAAAATTGCGTTCATATTAATTTATATATTTAGACAAATATCTAAATATTATTTGAAATAGCAAAATGTTTTTTAAAAAAATAAACCTATAGGTTTTGAAACGTATCGGGTTTGATTTATATAATTCGATGTTCTCCTTCGTTGAAATACAAAACTAATCCAACTGCCAACTGCTACTGTCCACTGAACACTTTTCTAATGCGCTTCCAACCAATTTTTACCCAATCCAATTTCCACATCCAACGGAACTGCCATTTTGAAAGCGTTTTCCATTTCGTGTTTGATCATCGGTTGAATTTTTTCTAATTCGGAGTTGTGCACATCAAACACTAATTCGTCATGGACTTGCAATAGCATTTTTGATTTCCAATGTTCTGAAGTCAACTTTTTATGAATGTTAATCATCGCAATTTTAATAATATCCGCAGCCGAACCTTGAATTGGAGCATTTACCGCATTTCGTTCCGCGCCACCACGAACAATTGCGTTGGCTGAGTTGATGTCTTTTAAATAGCGTCTTCTGCCTAAAATCGTTTCTACAAAACCGTTTTCTCTGGCAAAATCCACTTGCGAAGTCATAAACGATTTTAATTTTGGATAGGTTTGATAATACGCTTCAATTAATTCTGCACTTTCTTTTCGAGATAAATTGGTTTGGTTACTCAATCCAAAAGCCGAAACGCCATAAATAATTCCGAAGTTTACGGTTTTGGCGTGACTTCTTTGCTCTTTTGTCACCTCGTCTAAAGGCACATTGAACACTTTTGCAGCCGTACTTTTGTGAATGTCTTCGTGATTTTGAAACGCTTTAATCATGTTTTCTTCACCACATAAAGCGGCAATAATACGCAATTCAATTTGTGAATAATCGGCAGAAAGTAAGGTGTAATTTTCATCACGCGCAATGAACGCTTTTCTAATTTGTCTTCCTCTTTCGGTGCGAATTGGAATATTTTGTAAATTCGGATTATTCGAACTCAAACGACCTGTAGCCGCAACCGTTTGCATATAATCGGTATGCACTCTTCCAGTTTTTTTGTCGACTTGATTTGGTAACGCATCAATGTATGTACTTTGCAATTTCACCATTTGACGCCATTCTAAAATATCGCGCACAATTTGATGTTCGTTTGCCAAATAACTCAACACTTCTTCACC
>VFQS010000158.1_pt1 | contig 90945 bp, 84 predicted proteins | sample 3512361 | NCBI WGS metagenome assembly VFQS01 (sample SAMN10412375, study PRJNA504923) | tailings metagenome | isolation source: Relicate 1 Philex TSF3 active mining | place: Philippines | reverse complement strand
GACTCCACAAAGGCCCGGATTCAATCCGGGCCTTTTTTTATACTCCCACTTTTAACAATCATTTGGACAAAAAAGTAAAAAAAAATCGGCTTATTTACCGAGTTAATTTTAAATTTACTTAACCAAAAAAGTAGGTGATTATTCAAAATAAGCTGTCTACTTTTTTATCATTTATCTTTAAAAAAAATGTATGAAAAAATTCTTGATAAGCTCATTTAGCGCGCTGTTTTTATTTTTAATGGGGAGCTCATTTACTCCCATTGCAGAGAATCCTGATGCTATTGTTGGTGTATGGAAAACAGGAGAGGGAAACGCCATGGTTCGTATTTATAAAAACGGTGACAAATATCAAGGTAAAGTAGTTTGGTTAAAAGAACCCGTTGATCCAGAAACTGGCAAGCCAAAGCAAGATAAAAACCACCCTGATGAGATAAATAGAACAAGACCAGTATTAGGAATGGTGAATATCTGGGGATTCTCTTATAAAGAAAATAACCTTTGGGACGATGGTAATATTTATGATCCAAAAAATGGTAGTACTTATTCTTGTACCATCAAAATGATAAACCCCAATACACTAGAAGTTAGAGGGTATATTGGGGTTTCCATTATTGGAAGAACTGATAATTGGACTAGACAACAAGCAAAATAATACTAAGGAGATACAAAATTTAGGCTAATATTAAAAAACAATGGGTTGCCTAAATTACTTGAAAAGAAACGTTGACTTTCTTCCATAGCGTCGTATCTATTCACTACATCAAAGCGGTAATTATATCTTAAACCAGCTTGTGCGTTTAACCAAAGAAATCCTGTGAGCTTTTTATCCCACATGATTCTTGGTTTAACTTCTCCGCGTTGGATATAAGTATTTATGCTTAAAGTTTGCGGCAAGCGCACTAAAAATTGGTTTCCTTCTAATTCAAAACCTGCTTGTAACATACTAGTTGTTGAGAAATTATAACGAACAAAACCACGAGCAGGTAGTAAAAGTTCCATGCCCCATTTATCATTGAATGTTTTATTCCAAAACAAAACAGGGACATGTAATAATCTACCTGCACGGTAAGTTCTAGCTAAACCGGCACCAATCATATTTTTCTCGGATGTCTTCCATCCATAAATAATTGTTCCGCTGGCTGTCATCGCTTTATTTTGAATGTCATTTACATTTTCAAACAAACCGTTAACATCTGCACTAGCTTGAAAAATCAAGAAATTCTTTTCATTTAAAGGTTTGAAAACAGTGGTATTTAAGCCTGCTGTTAGTAATGCATTATTACTTAAAGCTGTTGCAAATTCATTCACATTAGGATTGGCAACATTGAACTTACTACTCCAATAATTGACCCCCATTTGCCAAATAATTTTATTTGTAGAAATGACAGGTACATTTACTTGAGCCCTTATTGCATTTACTTGATTGATATTGATTTGTGCTGGTGCTTGTCTTGTAAGAAAACTTACACCAGGCATTTCAAATGCTCCGTACTGTTCAAATCCAAGACTTATGATTCTTTGAGGAGTTTGATTCAATACTTTTTGGGTGCAAAAACGTTTAACGCCATCTGCATCTCCAAAATTACTATAGTCAATATTGTCTGTAGTATCTGTTTGGGAAAACACCCATAAGCTACTCAATAAACCTATAATGGTTAATGTTAAACGCATACATTAATTGTATTTTCTATGATTAATTTACTTTTAAAACCTTATCAATAGTGAATAATAAAGCTGCTCTATGAGCCTTTGTTTCTTCATTAGTACTTACTGCATTAGCTAATTTGCCACGAAGCTTTTTAACGGTGTAATAAGTAGCGGATTTAGCAACATTATCTAAAGGTGAATTATCAGCTAATAACTGACCTGCAGATTTTACAAATGAGGATTGTAAATATTGTCTGTAAACATTTACATTTGAATTAATATCTGCATCAAATATATGCTTCACTAAATCATTCATTACATCTGCAACACTATATTCATTACCATATAATCTAGAGTTGGTAATTCTTTGTAAAGTATTTGGATGTAAAATTTGATCTAAAGCACTTGTAGATAATGCACTTAAACTAGCAGTTACTTTATAGTCTTCGCCTCTGCCTTGATTAAATCCTCTTCTTTGTAATTGTAAGTAAGGGAATACTTGCGCATCAGCATCGTAAGCATTTGGCGCAAAAATATATTTACCCAAAGAATTCATCGCTTTCTTTTGAATCGCTAATGGAACAGGAGTATATGGCTTTGTTGCAGATTTTTGGTCAGGGGTTGATCTATCTACATAAATGCCACCAATGTATCTACTCGTAGCAGCAACCATATTTCTTCTTTGTGACAATAAACTTCCATATCTAGCTCTTAGTTCCGCATAAGACTTACCTGGCTTCGCATACTTTGCTACTAATTTACCCATTAAGTTGTTGACTATTTTAAAACGATCTTCTCCGTATCCAATAGCGTCATTGGTGAAATCATTTACATTGACTCTTGGGTCAATGCCTGATCCAGGAGCTCTCATATCATCACCATCGTTTCCAAAAGTTAATTTTGGATCTGTACTTCTAGAAAGAATTTTTGCTAAACCAGCTTCTTCTTCTTCCGCTTTAAATGGAGTATAGCCATATTCTATAGCCCATAAATCGTATGGTCCAGCTTTTGTAGTATAGTAATCACCTTGTTTAGATTTATCTAAAGCAATATTGATTGCAGGGTAGTCCATCACTGAACCCATTAAACCTATTTTATGTGTTATCTCTGTGTTATTTACTTCAGCAGGTGATAACATTTGGCTACTCTTCATATTATGATTCAAACCAAATGTATGTCCCATTTCATGCATGATCAAGTAGTTTAAGAATTGCTTGTGCATTTCTTTGATTTCCTTTTCACCAGCGCCATTTAATTCTAAAGCTGTTAAACCTGCAGTATATTGTGCTTTTAATTCATGAGCAAGGGTACATCTGTCGTTAGTGTTGATATGAGGGATATGAAGATCTTGCATATTATTCGCACTGCCGTTGAATAACTCATCGTTAATTGGGGTAGCACTTCCTGAGAACCATTCTACTGTAATATCAGTTCCTAAAATTTGACCAGTTCTTGGATTCACAAAGCTTGGTCCAATTGCACCATAAGAAGGTTGAGCAGAAGCTACCCATCTGATTACATTGTAATGAATATCAGCTGGATCCCATGTTGCAGTATCAGGCATGATCTTCATTTGAACAGCATTCAAAAATCCTGCTTTTTCAAATGCTTCATTCCATCTTGTTCCTGCATCAAAAATTGCTTGTCTGTATTCATATGGAGTGGTATTCTCTATCCAGTATACCAAAGGCTCTACTGGTTCACTTAAAGCAGCATTTGGATCTTTTTTCTCCAAATGCCATCTATTAATCATGTCTTTATATGGAGTTGCACTTATACTCGTTTGATCATTTACTTCTTGCATGAAGTAACCAATTCTTGGGTCATCCTTTCTTGGAACAAAATTATTTTTTGGCATTGCAATAAAACTGTGTTGCATTCTAACTCTTACATAACGAGGGTCTGCAATATCTGCACCTCCATTTGCCAAAATATTCGGATTGTCATAGGACAAGTCCACCACAACATCCGTGTTATCTGCAAATGATCTTAACTGTGCGTACTTGGATTTACTTGTATTTAATATACCCAAATTAAAAATCATAGAACTCATTGGTCCAGGAGGCATATTAGGTTTCACTGCATCTAATTTTTCACTTATAAACAATGCATCTGCATTGACCAAATACCCTAATGAATCTTCGATACTAAATTTTTCTGAGAAGAATATAGCTTCTGGCTTATCCACTTCAGCAGTTTTGCTAATGGGATTATTTTTATCATAGTATAAAGCAGTATTTACAATAGCAAACTCTAATTTGTCATACGCTTTTTTAATTTTAAAAACCAAATTAGAACGATGCATACTTTGATTCAAGAATAAAGTAGTAGGACCGCTAATGGAAAAACTTTGATATATAAATTCCTTTCCTAATTGATCCTTGCGAATATACAATTGAACAGAACCTGTAGTGGTATCTTGGTATAAAGTAAATAAACCGGCATTCTTTGTTTGACCTTTTGTTTTGTCAGCTAAAGTTGGTTTTTTAGGAGCTGCTTTTGCAGTGTCTGTTTTTTCTGGACTTGCTGGGGGAGTTACTTTTTGCGCATTCAAACCCAAACCAATGGGAAGCGCTATCATTACCAATAACAATTTTTTCATAATCGATTATTAATTTAAGTGCATCAAATTAGTATACTTCTTGCAAAAATTTATACTTTTTAAGTTATTTATTTTACGATCACCACCTCCTCATATGGAACCCTATGCCTTTCCCCCCAAATACCTGCAGGGGTACCTTTGCCCACACTGATAATCATATTGATTTCGGCCATTTCTGGAAGATTTAATGCTTTTTTTACCCTTACAGCGTCAAATCCTTCCATTGGGCAGGATTCAAACCCCTCCGCAGCTATAGAAAGCATAAATGTCTGTGCAGCTAAGGCACAAGATTTATGCACCGTGATCCTCTGATCTGCTCTGCCTTTCATTCTTGTCATGGGTCTAAAAGCGCCAATCAATGAACTTAAAGTTCTTCTTATCAAACTTAAAAAACCAAATTGGTCTGTACCGTAGGCTAATGGCATCAATTTTCCATAATAGGTCATTAGCTTATCTTGATTAGGGGTAGTTTCCCCTGTGACTCCTTTTTTGATAATATCCAAATGCCATTGCACTCTTTTTTTCCAGTGATCTTGTCTTGTTACAAATACCACCATTTGTTTAGCAGATCTGGCAGCATTTTGATTCAAGCAGTATTCATGAAAATCTTTTTGCAGGGCAGGATCTTTGATCCAGTAAAATTCCCATAATTGCATATTGCTGCTATTAGGAGAGAGTATAGCGCGCTCTAAACTTCTTTTGATGACTTCATCAGGTACTTCAACGGCTGGGTCGAATTTTCTATTGGACCTTCTTTTTTCAACAATTTCATCAAAGGATTGAGATAATGACATAGAATAATTTAATTTGGGTATTGTTTAGATTAGTAAACAATTAAAAGTAAGTATTGTTGTTTAAAAAGAAATAAAATCGTTTGAATATGATCAAGAAAATTTTATATGGTTTTTTAGCATTGATTATCCTTACAATTGGATTAGCCTACACACCACCGTTTTCGCATTTAAGAAATTTTGCAAAATGGGGGAAGCATAGTATTCACGATTATAAAACCCATCCAACCAGATTGGTTAGAGCGGCTGAAAAGCCTGAGTTTTGGCCTTTGGATAGCGCATACAATAAAGCTGTTTTACCTGATTCATTACTTGTTGCTTTGGATTCAAATGATACACATGCTTTTTTAGTGATTCAAAATGGTAAAATTATTTATGAAAAGTATTTTGACGGGTATAATGCAACAACACTTAGTGGATCTTTTTCAGCTGCCAAAAGTATCATTTCTCTTTTAGTGGGTATTGCATTACAAGAAGGAAAGATTAAATCTTTGGAAGAGCCAGTAGGTAATTATGTACCTCATTTTAAAAATGGCGGATTGAGCAAGGTTAGAATTGTTGATTTGTTAACCATGAGTTCAGGAACAAACTATAAAGAATCTGACAAGAGTTATTTTAGTATGAATGCTTATGGTTATTATGGAGATAATGAGGAATACATGATCAGTAAAATGGAAGCCAAAGAACCACCAGGTATTTATTGGGATTACAGAAGTGGTGACACGCAGGTACTTGGTTTAGTTGTTGAAAAGGCATTTGGTGATAATATTGCTCATTTGGTTTCTGAAAGATTTTTACAACCCATGGGGGCCGAAGTCAATGCACTTTGGTTATTGGATGGTGATGAGCAACACGAAAAAGCTTTTTGTTGCTTTAATGGAGTAGCAAGAGATTATGCTAGATTTGGCCAATTGATTTTAAATAAAGGAGCATGGGGTGGAAAACAAATTGTGGATTCTAATTATATTGCTAAAGCAACTTCTCCTGCAACTTATTTAAAAGACAGAACCGAGTCAGACAATCCAGTAGATTATTATGGATACCAATATTGGGTGATACAACACAAGGGTATGACTATTCCATTTCAAAATGGATTATTTGGTCAATATGTTTTTGCGATTAAAGAAAAAAATGCTGTTGTGGTTAGACTAGGTGAAACAAAGCCAGTTAAACCTATCCATCATCATCAGCCCGAAATTTATGCTTATTTAGATGCTGCATTGGCGGTGTTGAAATAAAAAAAGCCTCTCGAAAAGAGAGGCTTTTTTTATGTGTAGTTCATTAAAATAGTTTCATTGCTTTTGCAAAATAAGTAACTGTTCCTGGAAGTGCCAACCAAAAGAACTCTCTGTAAACAAACATTAAAGTAATCATTACGGCTAACCATGTAAAACATAATGCCCAGTATTTTTTGGTATTGTCTTGTGCTTCCATTGTTGAATTATTATTGTTTATTTTATTTGATGGTGCAAATATACATTTTTTATCGATTCTTATAAATTAGGGCTATAAGAATATTTAAGATCTACTTTCCATCCCTCCGGGGTTTGTACCACTTTTATTTTTCTGGCACTTGGCTCATTAGAAGTTTGATAATTGATAATGGTGGTATTGGTATCTATGGCACTTACTTCATTGATTTGTATGGAAGCTTGTCTTAATTGTTGCCTACCTTCTTTGTCTAAACTAAAATAATTTTCAGAGAGCTGTTTAAAATGGGCCTCATTTTCTGGGTCAGCAATCATATAAAAATGTGCTTTTTTGACATCTCCTTGTAAAAGGTTTTCAATAAAATTTCTGCCGCCTTCCAATGGATCAACTGCTTTTTCAAACGTTTCATCAGATTGACAACTCAACAATAAAAAGGCGAGTACAAAAAATAAAGGTATTTTCTTAAACATACTCAAAGTTACATCTTTAGGTAGTAAATTTGAGCTATAAAGTACTTGTTATGAAATATCTTTTAAATGTTCTAGTATTATTGGTAGGCTTGTATAGCAATGCTCAACAAAATCACCCATCCTTCATGAATCAAGGCAATATCTATGAAGTCAATATTCGTCAATATACCAAGGAAGGTACATTTAAAGCATTCGCAAAACATTTGCCAAGATTGCAAAAAATGGGGGTACAAACTTTGTGGTTTATGCCCATACAACCCATTTCAAAAGTAGATAGAAAGGGTAGCTTAGGTTCTTATTATGCTGTAGCAAGTTACACAGAGGTGAATAAAGAGTTTGGCACTTTAGCCGATTTTAATAAAGTGGTGGATCAAGCACATGCTTTGGGAATGAAAGTATTGATTGATTATGTGCCCAACCATTCAGGGGCTGACCATCCATGGTTAACAAGGCATCCAGATTTTTATGAAAGAGATGCTAATGGAAAAGCAACCTATACTGCAGATTGGTCTGATACAAGAGAGTTAAATTTCAATAATCTAGTGATGCAAGATAGCATGATCAATACGATGAAGTATTGGTTGAAAGCAACCAAGATTGACGGATTTAGAATTGATGTAGCATGGGGTGTTCCTTACAGCTTTTGGAATAAATGCATACCTGCTTTAAAGCAAATTAGAAATGTATATTTTTTAGCAGAAGCCGATGATCCAAAATTACACGAATCAGGTTTCGATGCAACCTATAGTTGGAAAGAGTTTCATACGCTAAATGATATTGCTGCTGGAAGAAAAACCATCCTTTCTTTGGATACTGTTTTAAATAAGATTGACGCAGAATTTATGAAGGGTGCTCAAAGATTATACTTTACCAGCAATCATGACGAGAACTCTTGGAACAAAGCAGATTATGCAACCATGCCGGGTGCAATACATGCTCCATTTGCAGTATTTACCCAGACTTATAATAGAACCATGCCATTGATTTATAGCGGTCAGGAAGAACCTATTTTAAGACCTATTGCATTTTTTGAAAAAGATCCAATGGAGTTTGCTAAATACCAAAGAGCTTCTTTTTATAGCACGCTTTTACAATTAAGGAAAAGCAATACTGCTTTTTCTGATAACGCACAATTCAAAAGATTATCATTGGATCATCCTGCACAGGTAATGGCTTATGAAAGAACCAATGGAAATGATCAAGTAATTGTTGTTCTCAACTTATCTGCTCATTCCCATGAGGTTAAACTGAGTGGAACCAATCTGCATGAGGGGTACCAAGAAATTTTTACAAAAGAAGTGGTGAAAGATATTCATCAAATTAATTTGCCTGCATGGGGCTACAAAGTATTTGTAAAAAAGAGCGCAAAAAAATAATTCAACATGACAAAGCAATTTTTAATTGATCAGATAAAGGCAAAACATTCTTATTTATGTGTTGGATTAGACACTGATATAGAAAAATTGCCAGCACATCTTCCTAAAAATAAAGAAGGAGTGATTGCTTTTAACAAAGCAATTATTGATGCCACTGCGCCTTTCTGTGTGAGTTATAAATTGAATACTGCATTTTACGAATCACAAGGTTTAGCTGGATGGGAAGCGATGGAAGCAACACTAGCGCATATTCCATCCACTCATTTCACCATTGCTGATGCCAAAAGAGGGGATATTGGCAATACTTCTGCACAATATGCGAAAACATTTTTTGAAGTATTACCCTTTGATGCCATTACGGTTGCGCCATATATGGGGAAAGACAGTATCGATCCATTTTTAGCTTATACCAATAAATTCACCATCGTATTGGGATTAACTTCTAATGCGGGAAGCGCCAATTTTGAACAGCAAAAATTAGCCAATGGGCAATTTCTATATGAATCTGTTTTAGAGCAAGTATCCAATTGGTCTAGTGCGGAACAATTGATGTTTGTGGTTGGTGCAACAAAAGCAGAAGACTTAGCTTCTATAAGAAAAATCATACCCAATCATTTTTTATTAGTTCCTGGTGTGGGTGCACAGGGTGGGAGCTTAGAAGATGTTACCCATTTTGGAAAGAATAATGATATTGGTTTATTAGTGAATGCAAGTCGTGCAATTATTTTTGCGAGTAGTCAAGAAAATTTTGCAGAAGAAGCGCAGAAACAAGCAGCACAATATGCATCAGAGATGAAAGCTCTTTTAGTATAAACTTTATGTAAAGACTTCCTAGCTTGGAATCTTGATGGTTTCTCCTTCAGTTTTCGCGATAACAATAGTAGCAACACTATTTCCAATAATATTGGTAATGGCTCTTGCCTCACTCATGAATTTATCTATACCTAATAAGAAAGCCAATCCTTCAATCGGAATTTTTTGTAAAGTGGCTAATGTGCTTGCTAATACAATAAATCCACTACCCGTAACTCCAGCAGCACCTTTGGAAGTTAGCATGAGTATTAAAATGATGGTCACCATTTCTGATATGCTTAATGGCACATTATACAATTGTGCAATAAAAATAACAGCCATAGATAGGTATATAGATGTTCCATCCAAGTTAAATGAGTAACCGGTAGGGACTACCAATCCTACCACAGATTTTGAGCAACCTACATGTTCCAGTTTGTTCATCAAAGAAGGCATTGCAGGCTCTGAGGAGGATGTGCCAAAAACAATTAATAATTCCTCTTTGATATGTTTTATCAAACCCCAAATGGACAATTGATAGTATTTTAATATACCTCCAAGAATAATAAAAATGAATAACGCCATGGTGATATACATGGTGCCCATTAATTTACCTAATGGGATCAATGTATGTAAACCGTATTTCCCAATAGCATAAGACATTCCACCCAAGGCTCCCAATGGAGCTAAGTACATGACCCATTTTAATGCAACAAAAACATAATGCGTTATTGTACCTAACCACTGAATATAGGTTTCTTTTTTTTGTAAAAAGTTCAAAACAAAACCCACCAAGATGGCCAAAATAAGAATTTGTAAATTGGTATTATCTTTTATGATGGACCATACATCAAAAGAAGTTGACCTGGTGTATTTTGAAGGATCCTGCATTTGTAATCCATCCTTATTAATTTGACCTGGTTTGACAATCAAAGCCACAAAAACACCAATGGCCAAAGAGAGGGTGCTAACTATTTCAAAATAAATTAAAGCGTTGAATCCAATTCTACCCACTTTTTTTAAACTCCCCATGCTGGCAATTCCTAAGGAAACGGTTAAGAATATAATGGGGTAGGTAAATAATTTAATAATATTGATAAAGCCCTTTGCAAGGGGTTCTAATTGAATAGCTTGTTTGGGTGCAAATATACCTAGTATAACTCCCGCAATAATTGCCAATAAAACATAAAAGCTCAAGTGGGATACAATCTTCTTCATGATTTAAAATAGACAATTTTAACGAGAAATTACTAACTCAAGTTAGTTTGACTTAGATTTGTGTTAGAATTTCACATCATAAATTTAAAACCATGGCAGTAAGAGCAGACTTATTTGAATCACCTGATCATTATCAGTTAGATGAATTGTTAAGTGAAGAGCATTTGATGGTTAGAAATGCAGTGAGAGATTATGTAAAAAAAGAAATTTCACCCATCATTGAAGACTATGCTCAAAGAGCAGAATTCCCCATTCAAATTGTAAAGCAATTAGGAGACTTGGGTGTTTTTGGTCCAACAGTTCCCACAGAATATGGCGGAGGAGGTTTGGATTACATTAGCTATGGATTAATGATGCAAGAATTAGAAAGAGGAGATAGTGGTGTTAGAAGTACTGCAAGTGTTCAAGGTTCTTTAGTAATGTTTCCAATTTATGCTTACGGCAATGAAGCACAAAAAAAGAAATACTTACCAAAGTTGGCTTCTGGTGAATGGTTAGGTTGTTTTGGATTAACAGAACCAGATCATGGATCTAATCCATCTGGTATGTTGACTAATATAAAAGATGCAGGAGACCATGTTATTTTAAATGGTGCAAAAATGTGGATCAGTAATTCACCTTTTGCAGATATAGCGGTGGTATGGGCAAAAAATGAAGAAGGAAAAATTCAAGGTATCATTGTGGAGAGAGGAATGGAAGGATTCACTACACCAACAACACATGGCAAATGGAGTTTAAGGGCTAGTGCAACAGGTGAATTGGTTTTTGATAATGTAAAAGTGCCTAAAGAAAATATATTACCCAATGTTATTGGATTAAAAGGACCTTTGGGTTGTTTGAGCAAGGCTAGGTATGGCATTGCTTGGGGTGCATTGGGTGCTGCAATGGATTGTTATGATACTGCATTAAGGTATAGTAAAGAAAGAATTCAATTTGATAAACCTATTGGAGCCTTTCAATTACAACAAAAGAAACTAGCTGAAATGGTCACTGAGATTACAAAAGCGCAGTTAATGGTTTGGCGTTTGGGTGTTTTGATGAATGAGGGTAGAGCTACTCCGGCACAAATTAGCATGGCTAAAAGAAATAGTTGTGAAATTGCTACCAATATTGCGAGAGCAGCAAGACAGATGTTAGGCGGAATGGGTATTACAGGAGAGTATTCAGTAATGAGACACATGATGAATTTAGAGAGTGTAATCACATATGAAGGAACGCATGATATTCATTTATTGATTACAGGAATGGACATAACAGGATTCAATGCATTTAAATAAGTTGAAAATTTGACTCTAGCTATGGCAGCAGAAAAGATATTTTTAGTGGGCATGATGGGTTCAGGAAAATCTCATTGGACAAAGAAAATGGCCAAATGGATTAAATCAGGGGGATACGATTTAGATGATTTAATTGAAATGAATGAAGAAAAAACCATTGCTGAAATTTTTACCGAGGAGGGAGAAGAACAATTCAGAAAAACAGAAGCAAAGATTTTAAGATGGTTTAAAGAAAAGAAAAAATATGTTTTAGCAACAGGTGGGGGGACGCCCTGTTTTCAAGATAACATGGCTTGGATGAAAAAAGAAGGGATAGTTATTTGGTTAGACGAATCAGTAGATATTTTGGTCAAAAGATTGGTGGAAGAAAAAGCACATCGTCCACTTATTGCAGATTTAAGCGAGCAAGACTTAACGAAGTTTATTAAGGACAAATTAGTAGAGCGACATGCTTTTTATAGTCAAGCAAATTATAGATTAAGTTCAGATCAAATTACGGATACTGCCCTAAAACAAATTATTCAACAACATGCATAGGTCTATTCAATTAAGAGGTATTGTATTTGCTGCCATTGCTGTTATATTAGGCGCTTTTGGAGCCCATGCTTTAAAAGCGGTTTTACCTTTGGATAGATTACAGGTTTTTGAAACAGGAGTTCGATATCAAATCATTCATTCCATCGCTTTGATTGTATTGTCGTTGAATCTGACTAAATATGAAGTTGCAACATTTGCTTCCAAATGGATGCATAGAGCAGCTTTATTCATGACCATTGGAATCGTTTTATTCAGTGGATCTTTATATATCATTTCCACTAGTAGCATATTGCCGTTTAGTGTAGGTCCTTGGATGGGACCCATCACACCCATTGGAGGTTTATTTTTTATCATTGGTTGGACCTCTTGGGGTATTGCATGTTATCGTGGATAACTATACCCGTCTTTTTTCCTTTTTGCACATTACCTAAAAAAGCTTTTTAGAGAATTTGGGATAACTTATATTTGTTTATCATGGCAAATACGCTCAAAGCAAAGAAAGATACTAAACCCAATCAAGAGGCTTTAAATCCAGACAAAGAAGCTGCAATCAATGTAACGGAAGTAGTGAAGGATGAAAGGACTTCCAAAATATTGGGTGCATTATCTCTTTTGTTTACGCTTTTTTTATTTGTAGCATTTACTTCATACATTTTTACTTGGCAGGATGATCAAGATATGGTTCAACTATGGCGTACTCATTTGTTTTCAATCAATGATGTTAAAGCCAACAACTTATTAGGATATCTTGGAGCATTTGTAGCATATCAAATTATGTTCAATGGATTTGGTGTCGCTGCTTATCTTTTGTGTAGCTTCTTTTTTGTTTTAGGGGTTAATTTATTTTTTACTAAACCTATATTTAGTTTGTGGCGTAACATAAGATATGTCATAGTTGGTTTATTGGTTTTAAGTACCTGTTTTGCATTTGTGACTTCATCTGCTGCATTTTCATGGGGTGGGGCATTGGGAGAATATACTAGCGCTTGGATGATTAAATGGGTTGGAGGTTTTGGTACAGGGGCTATTTTATTAGTAGCTGGATTTAGTTTTATTATATGGAGATTTAATCCAAGTTTTAATCTTCCTAATTTTGATCGCTTGTTGCCTAAAAAAGCAGAGGCTGAATTTGTTAGTGAAGACACAGAAGAAGCGGTAAAACAAGAATGGGATTTAAATGCACCTGTTGAGCCGGCTCCTATTGGCAATACTTTAAAGAATGATTCTAGCATTAGTGTCATCATGCCGGAGACTGATGAAATAGTAGAAGATCCATTGGGGCCTAAATTATTTATAGATGAATTGACTTTGGAAAGCGAGGAGGAAAAAAAAACACTAGACTTTGATAAAGAAGACGCGACAGCGTCTGATTGGTTAGAAGAACTGAATGAAGAAGCCGAACCAGAAGATTTTGACGATGAATTATTAGAAGACCTAGATTTAGAAATAAAGGAATCAGCTAAAGAAGCAGTAGTTGCAGTGGCAGGCTCCTTAGCAACTAAATACGATGCAACATTAGATTTAAAAAATTACAAGTATCCAAATATTAATTTATTAGAAACGCATGGTTCTGAAAAAATTGTACAAGATCCAGAAGAATTGGAGATGTACAAAAATCAAATTATTGCTACCCTAAAAAATTATGATATTGCCATTCAAAGAATTACTGCAACAGTTGGTCCAACGGTTACATTATATGAGATTGTTCCAGCACCGGGTGTTCGTATTAGTAGAATCAAAAACTTAGAAGACGATATTGCTTTAAGCTTAGCAGCTTTGGGTATTCGTATTATTGCACCAATACCAGGTAAGGGAACCATTGGTATTGAAGTGCCTAATATTCGCAAGTCGGTAGTGAGTATGAAAACACTATTAGCAAGTGAGAAATTCCAAACCAGTACATTCTCTTTGCCTATTGCTATTGGAAAGAAAATTGATAACGAAAACTTTATTGTGGATTTAGCAAGTATGCCTCACTTATTAATGGCAGGTGCTACAGGGCAGGGTAAATCAGTTGGATTGAACGCTATTTTAGTTTCTCTGTTATATAAAAAACATCCTTCTCAATTAAAGTTTGTGATGGTGGATCCTAAGAAAGTTGAATTAAGTTTATACCGTGTTATTGAAAAACATTTCTTAGCAAAACTTCCAGGAGAAGAAGATGCCATTATCACAGATACCAAAAAAGTAATCAATACATTGAATGCATTATGTATTGAAATGGATAATCGATATGATTTATTAAAAGAAGCGGGTTGTAGAAATATTAAAGAATACAACGAGAAGTTCACTGCACGTAAATTAAATCCAGAAAAAGGACATCAATATTTACCATTCATAGTTTTAGTAGTGGATGAGTTTGCAGATTTAATTATGACAGCCGGTAAAGAAGTTGAGATGCCAATTGCGCGTTTAGCCCAATTAGCTCGTGCGGTGGGTATTCACTTAATCATTGCAACACAAAGACCTTCTGTGAATATCATCACAGGAACTATTAAGGCCAATTTCCCTGCTCGTATTGCATTTAAGGTTTCTAGTAAAGTAGACAGTAGAACTATTTTAGATGCAGGTGGTGCAGAGCAATTAATTGGAAAAGGAGATATGTTGGTTAGCTATAATGGAGAGATTACGCGTTTGCAATGTGCTTTTGTAGATACACCAGAAGTAGATAGGGTATGTAGTTTTATTGCAGAACAAAAAGGCTATCCTCAAGCTTTTTTATTGCCTGAATACATAGATGAAAAAGATATAGATGCGGGTGGTGGATTTGATCCAAATGAGAGAGATGCTTTATTTGAAGATGCTGCAAAATTGATTGTAAGTGCACAAATGGGATCTACCTCTTTGATTCAAAGAAGAATGAAATTAGGCTACAATAGAGCCGGTAGATTGATGGATCAATTAGAATCCGCTGGTATTGTTGGCCCAAGTCAGGGTAGCAAGCCTAGAGAAGTATTGTATAAAACAGATGCAGAATTGCACGACTTTTTACAAAATTTATAGACTACATTAACTATTTTTGTATTCTAAAGCAATCATTTCCCCTATGAAAACCTTCTTTTTAAGTGTTTTAACCTTGCTGACATTGTCGGTATCAGCTCAAAAAGACGCAGTTGCCAAGCAATTATTGGATCTAATAGGGGCTAAAGTAAAAGCTTCTAAAGGCATTTTAGTGAATATTACCCTTACTTCAAAGAACAATAAAGGAAAGACCCTAGGAGCCAAGCAAATCGCTTTACAGATGAAAGGGGACAAATACCTATTAAAAGAAGGTAAAATGGAGATTCTATGTGACGGGGTCAATATCTACAATTTTGATGGGGTGAATAGTATCTCTAAATCTAGCGTTGCAGATGCAGACCAAACCTTAAGCCCACAAAAATTATTGTCTGGTAACTACGATAAAGACTTCAATTTCAAACTGTTATCACAAGACAATGCTAAAGCTACCATCGAATTATACCCAATTGATAAGCGAAAAAGCTTTCAGAAAGTAACTTTGGTGATCAATAAGCAACAATCTGCCTTATCCAGTGCTTTAATTTTGGACAAAAGCAATAATATGACCGATGTTAAAGTGGGGTCCATTAATTATGCAGCTAGCTTGAACGATAAAATATTCCTGTTTAACAGGGCAAAATACCCAAAGAACGCGGAAATATTTGATTAGTTCAGGCCTTTTTCCTTATCTTTGCAGCCGAAATAAATGAAATAAAACCGCAGCTAACAGTTAGTTGCAAAAAAAGAAGTTTTACATGTCTACATTAACAAAAGAGAAAAAAGCAAGCATTTTTGCTGAATTTGGTGGAAAAGCAACCAACACAGGTTCTATTGAAGGTCAAATCGCCTACTTAACAGAACGTATTGCGCATATCTCTGGTCACTTAAAAGCAAATCATAAAGATCACTCTACTCAGAGAGGTTTAATGCAATTAGTGGGTCAGCGTAAGCGTTTATTGGTTTATTTACAAAAACATAACCTTACTGGTTACCGTGCACTAATTGAGAAATTAGGCTTAAGAAAATAATCAAGAACAACTTATTATAGCTGTCCCAACTGTATACCACGGTTGGGATTAGTTGTTTATAAGCCTTGGTTGCATTGCTTACAACACCAAAAAAATTAAAAATGTTATCACAACCGAAATCAGTTAAGTTCGAGGTAAATCCCGGACAAGAAATATTTATAGAAACAGGTAAAATAGCACGTCAAGCAGACGGAGCTGTAACTGTAAGACAAGGAAATTGTATTTTATTAGCAACAGTTGTTGCAAATAAAGACCCAAAAGATGGTCAAGACTTTTTCCCATTAAGCGTAGATTACCAAGAGAAGTTTGCATCTGCAGGCCGTATCCCAGGATCTTTCTTTAAAAGAGAAGCAAGATTAAATGATTATGAAATCTTAACAAGCCGTTTAATTGATCGTGCTTTAAGACCATTGTTCCCAGAAGATTATTTATGTGATGTACAAGTATTGATCTCATTGGTTTCATCTGATGAAAATGTAATGCCTGATTCATTAGCATGTTTAGCAGCATCTGCAGCATTAGCAGTATCTGATATTCCTATCAAAGAAATTATTTCTGAAGTAAGAATCGCAAAGATTGATGGCAAATTTGTAATCAATCCTTCCAAAGCTGAATTAGCAAAATGTGAATTAGAATTCATCATTGCAGCTACTGAAAAGAATTTGATGATGGTAGAAGGTGAAGCCAAAGAATGTTCTGAAGAAGAATTAATTGAGTGTTTAGAATTAGCGCATGCGGCTATCAATAAGCAAATTAAAGCGCAAGCTGAATTAAGAAAATTAGTAGGCATTACACAAGTGCGTGATTATAAAAAGCCAGAACAAGACGAAGAGATTAAGAAAAAAGTATACGATTTTGCAACTGCGAAAGTTGATGCGATTGCAAGAATGGGTTCTGCTAAGCATGAGCGTAGTGATGCATTTAGTGCATTGAAAAAAGAAATCATTGAATATTTAGGAACAGAAATTACAGACTTGCAAAAGAAATTAGCAGGTAAGTATTACGAAGATTTGAAGTGGGAAGTAGTTAGAAATATGATCGTAGATAGTCGTATCCGTTTGGATGGACGTCAATTAGATCAAGTGCGTCCATTAGCTATGGAAATTTCTCCATTACCAACCCCGCACGGTTCTTCTTTATTTACAAGAGGCGAAACTCAATCTTTAACAACCGTTACATTAGGAACTAAGTTAGATGAGTTAATGCAAGAGACTGCTCAAAGTGCAGAGTACCAAAAATTCTTCTTACACTACAATTTTCCTCCATTCTCTACAGGTGAAGTGAAAATGATGCGTGGTGTAGGCCGTCGTGAAGTAGGTCATGGTAACTTAGCTCAACGTTCTTTAAAACAAATGTTACCTGATAGTACGGTGTTTCCTTACACATTACGTGTAGTATCAGATATTTTAGAATCTAATGGTTCTTCTTCTATGGCGACTGTTTGTGCTGGATCATTGGCTTTAATGGATGCAGGTGTTCCTGTTCCAAAGCACGTGAGTGGTGTGGCAATGGGATTAATTTCTAGAGAAGATGGCAAGTATGCAATCTTAACAGATATCTTAGGAGATGAAGATCATTTAGGTGATATGGACTTTAAAGTGACAGGTACGCGTGATGGTATCTGTGGGGTTCAAATGGATATTAAAGTGGACGGCTTAAGTATGGACATTATGCGTGAAGCCTTGTCTCAAGCTAAAAAAGGTCGCTTACATATATTAGATGCAATGTATGAGTGTATTCCTGCTGCAAGAGCAGATGTAAAACCTCATGCTCCAAGAATGGTTAAATTAATTATCGATAAAGAATTTATTGGTGCTGTCATTGGACCAGGTGGTAAGATTATCCAAGAAATGCAAAGAACTACAGGAGCTACTATCAATATTGAAGAAGTAGACAACCATGGCGAAGTAAGTATCTTCTCAGCGAACAAGGAAAGCTTAGATGCTGCAGTTAGATGGATCAATGGTATTGTAGCCGTTCCAGAAATTGGAGATGTGTACGATGGTGTAGTGAAGGGTATTAAAGAATTTGGTGCATTTGTAGAATTTATGCCAGGCAAACAAGGTTTATTGCACATTAGTGAGATCAGCTGGAAGCGTTTGGAGACGATGGATGGTATCTACAAAGAAGGCGACCAAGTAAAAGTTAAATTGGTTGGTTTGGACCCTAAAACAGGAAAATTCAAATTAAGCCACAAAGCTTTATTACCAAAGCCAGAGCAAGCGCCTCGTGAAGACAGAGGGTAATTTTTTCCGCGCCTTTTTTAAAAGATAAAGGCTTGAAAAAATGCTTATATGAAATAAAAGAGAGGACCCCGTAAAGGAGCCCTCTCTTTTATTATGATTAAATTTACCCATCAAATACAACTATGTCCAAAGAATACATCCAAATAGCCTTTGACTACGATCACCAGGATCAATTGGAGATCTTGGTGGCGCAGCTATCTAATCTTGGCTTTGACGGGTTTAATGAGGAGGAGGTGGCAACCTCTATCAATAATGGGGTTGGAATGAGTAGTGTCTTGGGAACTTCTGCTGGTTTAGGGGAAGGTGCAGGCCATTGCAAAACCTTTATTCTTCAACAAGATTATATGGACAATAATGTCGAAGATGAATTAAATAATATATTTAGTTTACATAATTTAAAGTATTCAAAATCAAAAATTAAGGAAGAAAATTGGAATGCTATTTGGGAATCAAATTTTGAACCTGTAAGGGTGGGAGACTTTGTGGGTATTAGGGCAAATTTTCATCCCAGCTTCGATCCTAAGGTCCAATACGAAATACAGATAACCCCAAAAATGAGTTTTGGCACGGGGCATCATGCTACCACATTTACCGTTATGCAATTAATGGAAAACTTGGATTTTAGAGCTAAATCCGTTTATGATTTTGGTACAGGTACTGGGATTTTAGCCATATTAGCGGAGATGTTAGGGGCCAAAGAGGTACTTGCAGTAGATAATGATCCTTGGTGTATTGAGAATTCAGAAGAGAATCTCCAAGCCAATGGTAGTTCAAAGATTACTATTCAACTGGTTGACACTGCTTTTCAGCCCAGAGACTTTGATATGATTATAGCCAATGTAAACAGGCATATCATTGAGGCTAATTTAGAAGCCTTAACTAAAGTATCAAATTCAAATTCTACTTTAATTTTAAGTGGATTATTAATTGAAGATCAAGATGATATAATATCATTAGGACAAAAGAATAATTGGCAATTTATACAATCACAGCCTTTAGATGGATGGGTTAGCTTACTATTTAATAAGGCATAGTGAATTGTCATTTGGCTCATTTATGGTGTATATTTGCATACCCCAAAGTGATTGATTATGACTGAAGTGATGTTGACTCTATTGGCTTATTTGATTGGATCTATCCCAACTTCTATTTGGGTAAGTAAAACTAAATTCGGTATTGATATCAGAGATTATGGTAGTGGCAATGCTGGTGCAACCAATACTTATCGCGTTCTAGGTGCTAAATGGGGCACATTTGTAATGATCATTGATGTTGTTAAGGGTGCCATTGCTACATCTTTATGGGTAAGTATTCCTTATTATTATACCAATGAGTTACACAGAACCAATTTCATGATAGTACTTGGTTTAGTAGCCGTTCTGGGGCATATTCATCCCATTTGGGCTGGATTTAGAGGAGGAAAAGGGGTAGCAACTTTATTGGGTATGGCTTTAGCTATCCAGCCAGCTGTTGCTTTATTATGCATAGTAGTCTTCTTAATTACACTCATTGCAACTAGGTTTGTATCGGTGAGTTCTATGTTGGCAGGTATTGCATTCATGGTCTTGATCTTATTTATCTACCATGAGAAAGAAACCTCCTATAGGTTATTTGCGATTATTGTGGCTATTATGGTCGTTGTTACCCATAGAAATAATATTAAAAGACTATTTAAGGGCAATGAAAACAAAGTTCCCTTGTTCAAAAAGAAGGAAAAATCAGAAGAAAAATAAATCATTGATTATCATTATTTTGTAGAGTTTATAGAATAAAAAATGTGGATAATCGCACATTTTTAGTAATTTTGTCCTCCTCATAAATTCTACGTTTAATATGTCTAGTAATTTGAATATTTTAGAAAAGTTGCAATTAAAGGATGAGAAAAATTTATTGATTCAAGGTTTACCTTCTTCAGTTGAAAAGCAATTTGCCAAATTATCTTACAATAAGAATTTAACTCCATTATTGAAAACTAGAAAAGTTGATTTTGCATTGATTTTTGCTATCAACCAATTACAGTTGAATAATATTCTGAAAGAAGTTTTTTCTGCTTTGCACCCTGCATGTAAATTATGGATTGCTTATCCAAAACCAACATCTAAGATCGTATCTGATTTAAACAGAGATGCAAGTTGGGAGATATTGTCTGACAACGATTTTGAAGCTATCCGTCAGGTGACTTTAGATCATGTATGGACAGCAATGCGATTCACGAAATTAGATCAGATTCCCAATAAGGAAAGATCTTTTGCAGAGTTCAAAGTTTCTAATATTAAAGTGGACGATTTTGAAAAGCGTTTGATTGCATTACCCATTGAATTAGATAAGATGTTTTCTCATAATGAAGAGGCTAGAGAGTTCTTTACTTCTTTATCCATCATTAATCAAAAGGAATACTTAAGTTGGATTCAAGGTGCTAAAAAAGAAGAAACCAAACAAAAGCGTTTGGAAGCTACTTTGGAAAAACTAATGGCAGGGAAAAATAATCCCTCAGAAAAATAAACATTTTTGATGTGTTAGTAAATACTAAAATGAGTCTCGAAAGAGACTCAATTTTTTTATAAAGAGTCTCCTGAAAGGGACTAGATATTACTTAATGATCACTATTCCAATAATCTTAGTTAATTCTCTTTCTACTTCTTTTAAGTGCTTGTGTATTTGAAGCAATAAAATTTGATCATCTTCTTTTGCATGCTCCATGTCTATTTGATTTTGAGCAATCATTTTCTTTACTTTCCTTAATTTAAAATAAAGTAGGCTGGCTTCCACATCGTGCATAAAATTCTTTTCTTCTACCTGCCTTACTATACCTAATTTTTCGTTCCATCTTTGACTGAGTTCGTGCTCTGGTGCAAAAAGAGTAACTACCCAATTACGTACTTGTTCATTTTCATGATATTGCAATGTTTTGCTATCTGGATATTTACCTTCTTTGAACCAAGCTGTATAAGCATCCATTAATTGAATCATTTCTGTATGCTCTAAAGGGAATGCTTCAATTTCTTCCCAAATCCACTCTGCTATTGACTTTCCTTCGGCAGTCTTTTCATTACCATATTCAATGAGAACACGCAATAAATTCTTTTCATGCACTAAATCTTTGTCTGTGAAAATATCAATATTTTCTACAGTACTTGTTTCATTGTTTAAGTTTGGCATTAAAATGGCAGCTTCATCATAAGCCATTTTCTTTTCCTCTTTAACAATCTTATCTCGCTTGAATTTATTGACCAACTGCGTTAATCCTGTCTCATCAATCTTTAAAAGAGAAGAGCACTTTAATATATATTCTTGTAGTTTTGTAAAATCTTCGGCTTTGTTAATCTTACTTAAGGTCTCTGCAATTTGATTAACCAATAAATTCTTTTTATTTAAATCTGATCCAACATCTTTTAATTGAACTTCTAATTGGAATAAGACAAAATCTTTTTTATTGTTTTGTACAAATTCAATAAATGCCTCTGACCCAACTTTATTGACATAACTATCTGGGTCCTCGTTGTCAGGAATCAAAACCAATTTTACATTCAAGCCTTCTTCTAAGGCCATGTCCAATCCTCTTAATGCTGCTTTTACACCTGCACTATCCCCATCGTAAATAATGGTTAAGTTTTGTGTATATTTTTTAATCAATCTTAATTGATCAATGGTCAAAGATGTACCACCACTTGCTACCACATTTTCAATACCCGCTTGGTGTAAACTCACTACATCAGTATAACCCTCTACCAATAAACATTCATTCTTTTTATCAATAGCAGTTCTTGCAAAATAAGATCCGTATAAGATTTTACTTTTAATGTAAATATCATTCTCCGGGGTATTGATGTATTTGGGAGACTTATCGTTCTTGGCAATTTGCCTAGCGCCAAAACCTATAATTTTTCCCGTGGTATTGAGAATAGGGAAAATGATTCTATCTCTATAATTATCCTGCCATTCTCCATTACGCTCCACCACCAATCCTGTTTTTGCGAATAATTCTGGATTGAATTGATTTTGTATTAAAGCTTTTGCTAATCCATCTCTGTCTGAGGGGTTGTAGCCAATTTTGAATTTCTCTACAATAGGTTTTAAAAAACCTCTATGTTGCATATAGCTTTGAGCAATGGTGGCTCCATCATCCGTTTCCCAATATTGTTTTTGAAACCAATCTACGGCAAATGAATTAATAGCGTATAAACTATCCGCTACTTGTTGTGCCATTTTTTGGGCCGGGCTAGTCTCTGTTTCTTCAATTTCAATATTATACCTAGCAGCCAACCATCTTAAAGCTTCTACATAACTGTACTTTTCATGTTCCATCAAAAAAGTGATGGTATTCCCGCTTTTCCCGCAACCAAAACACTTATAAATTTCCTTGGCTGGGGAAACAGTGAAAGAGGGAGTCTTTTCGTTATGAAACGGACAGTTCCCTAAATAATTGGTACCTCTCTTCTTTAATTTTACAAATTCGCCTACCACATCAATAATATCAATGCGGCTGGTAATCTGCTGTATGGTCTGAGGGGTAATCATGGTTGGCGAAAATAACTAATCTTCTGCTTCTGAAACGGAAAAATCCATGTCATCGCTATCTAAGAGCTCACGCTCTATTTCTTCCATTTGAACGATGTCCCAGGCTTCTGATTCTGTTGGGGTGGTATTCATTAAATCTCCCCATTCAGAGGCGTCTAAGTCTTTATTGAGGCTATCTGACAGACAACAAATGACAAAACTGGCATTATTGTCATAAAACTGTTCCTGTGCTTGAGCCAATTGCGCTAGTACCTTACCATCCCAAGAATGCACTTTTTCAAGGTTCAATACCAGGTTTTTAGGGCTTTTTGCCAAAATTGAATTGGTCAATTGGGTTAATTCTGGCACGAGATTTGAACTAAGGGTGGTATCAAGTATTTTGATAACGGTAAATTTTTCCTTGGGTTCGGTTTGGTATTGCATAGTTGTTTAATAAAAGGTTAATAACTAAGGCGCTAAGACATACTTTAGGTTAAAAATATTCGTTTATATTGTATCAAGCACTAATTATTTTATGGATAATAATTTTTCAACACAAGTTAAGGAAATCATTTCTTATAGTCGTGAAGAGGCCCTAAGATTAGGCAACGATTTTATAGGAGCCGAGCATTTAATGCTTGGATTGATTAGAGACCAAGAAAACACAGCGATTATTGTTTTGAAACGCTTGAATGTGAATTTAAGTGAATTGAGAAAAGAAATCGAATTAGCCGTTAAGGATAAGTCTGGGAAAAACATTGCCAATATCAATAGTTTACCCTTAACTAAGCAAGCGGAAAAAGTGATCCGTGTAACTGTGCTAGAAGCAAAGGCATTGAAAAGCCCAATGGTTGAAACAGAACATTTATTATTAAGCATCCTTAAGAACAAAGAAAATATTGCTACTCAAATCTTAAACCAATTTGATGTAGACTATGATTTATTTAGAAATGAATTAGGCATGGTAGGTGCTGAGCCTTCATCACCCAAAAATCCTAATGCAGAATTTTCTGATGAACCAGATGATGAATTTGAGGACGAGAAAAGAGGTGGCGGATTTGGAACAGGTGCAAAAGCAAAAGCTGGGTCAGCGAATAAATCTAAAACACCAGTTCTAGATAATTTTGGTAGAGATATTACCAAGTTAGCAGAGCAGGATGCTTTGGATCCAATTGTTGGTAGAGAAGCGGAGATTGAGCGTGTAAGTCAAATCTTAAGTAGAAGAAAAAAGAATAACCCCATTTTAATTGGTGAACCAGGGGTGGGTAAGACTGCGATTGTAGAAGGATTAGCCTTAAGAATAGTACAGAGAAAAGTAAGTAGGGTATTATTTGATAAGCGAGTGATCTCTTTGGATTTAGCAGCATTGGTTGCTGGTACAAAATACCGTGGACAGTTTGAAGAAAGAATGAAAGCGATCATGAATGAATTAGAGAAAAACAGAGATGTAATCTTATTCATTGATGAAATACATACGATTGTTGGTGCTGGAGGAGCAAGTGGCTCTTTGGATGCGTCAAATATCTTTAAGCCTGCATTGGCTAGAGGAGAATTGCAATGTATTGGTGCTTCTACTTTGGATGAGTATAGAATGCATATCGAAAAAGATGGTGCTTTAGATCGTCGTTTTCAAAAAGTAATTATCGAACCACCAAGTGTGGAAGATACGATTACCATTTTGAATAATATCAAATCAAAATATGAAGACTATCACAGTGTAACTTATGATCAAGAAGCAATTGAAGCTTGTGTGAAATTAAGTGATCGCTATATGACAGATCGTTTATTACCAGATAAAGCGATTGATGTTCTGGATGAGGTAGGTGCTAGAGTGCATTTGAAAAATATTAGTGTTCCTCAAGATATTGTAGAATTAGAAAAGCAAATCGAAGACGTTAAGATAGAAAAGAATAAGGTGGTAAAGAGTCAAAGATTTGAAGAAGCAGCTAGTTTAAGAGATACAGAGAAAAAATTGGGCGAGTCTTTAGAAAAAGCAAAATTGGCATGGGAAGAAGATAGCAAGAATGCAAGATTCCCTATTAATGAAGAAAATATCGCAGAAGTAATCAGCATGATGACGGGTATTCCTGTGAAGCGAATGGTAGAAGCTGAGAATACCAAGTTGAGAAAAATGGCTGATGAAATGAGAGGCATGGTGATCGGTCAAGACGATGCCATTGGTAAAGTAGTAAAGGCAATTCAGAGAAATAGAGTAGGATTAAAAGATCCTAAAAAACCCATTGGTACGTTTATATTTTTAGGTCCAACAGGTGTGGGTAAGACGGAATTGGCTAGAGCATTAGCAAAAAACATGTTTGACTCAGAAGAAGCTTTAATTAGAATTGATATGAGTGAGTACATGGAAAAATTTGCAGTGAGCAGATTAATTGGAGCCCCTCCCGGATACGTTGGATATGAAGAAGGGGGTCAATTGACTGAAAAAGTTCGTCGTAAGCCATACTGTGTTATTTTATTAGACGAAATTGAAAAAGCACATCCAGATATTTATAATATTTTATTACAAGTATTAGATGATGGTATTTTGACAGATGGCTTGGGTAGAAAAGTGGACTTTAAAAATACCTTGATCATAATGACTTCTAATATTGGCGCTCGACAATTAAAAGAGTTTGGTGATGGCGTAGGTTTTGCAACAGCTACAAGAGTGCAACAAACAGAAGAGAACAATCGCTCTGTGATTGAGAAAGCCTTAAAACGAACTTTCTCACCTGAATTCTTAAATCGTATTGATGATGTCATTGTATTTAATTCATTGACTAAAGAAAATATTTTCTTAATCATTGATATCATCATGAAGCACGTGGTTGGCAGATTAGTGAATCTTGGATTAAACTTAATCTTAACAGATGCTGCTAAAGAATTTATTGCAGAGAAAGGGTATGATGTTCAATTTGGTGCAAGACCTTTACATAGAGCTATCCAAAAATATGTAGAGGATCCTTTAGCAGAAGAAATCTTAAACTACAGTGTTAAACAAGGAGATACCTTAATTGCAGATGTAGATAATGATAAAGTTGCATTGAGTTTTACCTTACAGAAAAAAGAAAAGGAGAAAGCGCCAAAAACGCCAAAAGAACCAACTAAAGAATAATTCAATAATAGGCCTTCAAAAGAGGCCTATTTTATTTTGAGCCCCATCTAAAGCTTTCATTTTTTAGGCCAGCTAAGTCCAGTACTCTGTGCACAACCGTATAAGCAACTTCTTCTATGGTTTTTGGCTGGCTATAAAAACTTGGCGTTGCAGGACAAATAATTCCACCAGCTAGGGTAATGGTTTCCATATTCTTAATATGGATTAAATTATAGGGAGTTTCTCTTGCAACAATGATAAGTTTGCGTCTTTCTTTTAATACAACATCAGCAGCTCTGGTAGTTAAATCATCACTAATGCCACTAGCAATACGGCCCATGGTCCCCATGCTGCATGGTATCAAGATCATGGTATTGTATTGGGCAGAACCTGAGGCAAAAGGGGCGTTAAAATCGTTTTTAGCATAGATTTGGAAAGGGTATTGGTCATATGCTTTATTACCCAATTCTGTCTCCCAAACGTATTTAGCATTATCGCTCATTACAATACCTACTGCATCCAATTGGTCTTGGATTTGCACCAAACTATCTAAAAGGCATTTGGCGTAAATGGAGCCACTAGCTCCTGTAATGGATACAATGATTTTATTCATATATGTATAACAAAAATAGGCACTAATTGTTGATTCTGTATTGGGCAAAAAAATCCTCCTCAAAATGAGGAGGATTTTACTTATTTGGAGGAAGATTATTTTACTTTATACATCTTCTCATAGTATTCATCGGCCATTCTGTTACTATCAAATTGGAAACGAACATCTTTCATCCCATTTTGGGTTATTTGACGCCAAGTATCTTTTTGGTCATAATACATTGGTACAATTTGATCTTCCAATATTTTGTATAATTCGTTTAAATCATACGCATCTTGTTCCTCTGTACTCATATTTGCATAATCTGCCTTAGGTACCACAAAACCATTGTTGCCATGATTCACAAATTCTGGAATCCATCCATCATCAGTAGAAAAGTTAACAGCTCCGTTCATTGCTGCAGTCATACCTGAAGTACCAGATGCTTCTCTTGGAACTCTTGGGTTGTTTAACCAAACATCTGAAGCTTGTTTCATTCGCTTGCTTAATGCTAATTCATAACCTACTAAAACTGCTACATTATTATATTTCTTACTGAGGTGTACTAAATGATTGAACTGGTTAATGGCTGGATGATCCACAGGGTAAGGTTTACCTGCAAAAATAATTTGAACAGGGTGTTTTGTATTGGCTAATAATTTTTCAAAACGCTCTAGGTCCCATGATAAGAAATCTGCACGCTTGTATCCGGCAAATCTTCTTGCCCAAACAATCGTCAAAACTTTTGGATCAAATTGTTTACCAGTTTGGTCTGCAACAATTTCAAAAGCACGTTTCTTTAAATACCATTTTCTATCATCAAATGCAGCATCATCATTTGCTTCAGCAAATTTGTATAGTTGTTTGTCTGCCCAATAACGCCAGTTTTGTGCATTGGTTATATGATCGATAGGGCAGATGCCATCGTACTTGCCCCACATTTCTCTACTTACATGTCCGTGTAATTCAGATACACCATTTGCTTTTCTAGCAAAACGCAATGCAGCTAAAGAGTGATTGAATTGATCGTCTTGTATACCTGTCAACTTTCTTACTTCATCAATACTTAAGCCGCAGAAATAACCCATTTTATGACATAAATAAATATCATGCTTTTCGTTACCTGCTTCTTCTGGTGTATGTGTGGTGAAAACCAAACGCTTTTTAACTTCATCAAAAGACTTGAACTTATTTAACAAATAGAATGCACTAGAGAAACCATGTGCTTCATTTAAATGATACACATCTGGATTGAATCCAATTTCATCAATCAATTTTGCACCAGCTACGCCCAACAAAATAAACTGAGCTACTTTAGTTGCAACATTGGCATCATACAATCTATGTGTAATGGTTTGTGATACATAGTCGTTTTCTGGTAAATCTGTACTCAATAAAAATAATGGAGCACTGCAAAAAGTATTGGGTGCTAAATAATAAGCTTTCACCCAAACAGGATGATCGTGAATTAAAATTTGATATTTGATCCCTGTATCTTCTAAGAAGCTATAGATCTTCTCCATAAAAGTTACTTGTAAACTTTGGTCTTGGTTTCTTGCCTGATCGTAATAGCCATATTTCCAAAGTATACCAACCCCAATCATATTTTGGTTTATTTCGAATGCACTTCTTAAATGAGAGCCAGCTAAAAAACCTAATCCACCACTGTAAATTTTTAATGGCTGATGTATAGCGAACTCCATGGAGAAATAAGCTGCCTTAGTTGTGTACTTTTCGTTGATTTTGTAAGGCACTTGGTAATTTCTAAAACTCATGATCTGGACGGGTTTGATTAAATAGAGCTGCAATATAATCCTATTTAACTAAAATGTACTTATTACACATTGTGCTGTGGATAACAATCGTTTGCAATCAACAATTGTGGATTATTTCTTCTTCTTTGGCTTTCTTTTCTTGTCGTAAGAGTCATTAAAATAACAGGTCATATTGCGATGGTTGCCACAATTCCCATCTTCTTTAATTTTAATGATCTGACCATTGATCGTAAAATGAATGATACATGGATCACCTTTTTCTGTATAAGTAGCTTGGTTTTTATTAAAGCTTAGTAAACCTTTTAATTCACCAATACAAGTGCCTTCTTTCTTTTCAAAATGCATAAAAAACTGATACTTGTTTGCAACGCCTGTAAAGTCTCTTAATGAGATAAAATTCTTAGCATCTCTAGCGTAATCACCACTATAAGTATTGTTAGTTGACAATGTGTCTATTGGATTGATAATGGTTTTACTTTCAGGTTTTTTATTACTATCAAAATAAATTAATCTAAAATGATTCTCGGTAAATGCCCATCCATTTTTTTCATATATCAAAACATTTTCTTCATCCATTTTATTTTCCTCTACTAAAAAAGTAGGTTCTCTATTAATGGAAACCGATTTTCCATAATTTCTAGATCCTTTTTGCTCCACCAAAAATTGGGTAATTATTTTATAATCTAAATAAGCATTCTTTTTACTAAATACTACTACAACAATTTCTTCTTTTTTAGGGTGATGAACATTGAGCATTAAATAATACTCTGTTTCTTTTTCAATTTTCAATAAAGGATATAGAATGGCTTTTTGATCTTTTTCAGGAATAATTTTTTCAACCACTGAATCTGGAACAAATTGGGCCAATGCTTTTGCACCAATTTTGATCGTGTCTCTTACTTTGGCTAAATTTGTATCGGAAATATTTATCGGTAGTGTTACTGTTTTGAATACTTTATTAAAATCGTTGATTTTTAAAGGAGTATTACCAGATAGATCCGTTTTTTCTTCGGAACATGCTATCACCAAGCACAGAGCAGCTAACCAATACCATTTTCGCATGTAGTAATAATTTTCACTAAAATAGGTATAAATTTACAATCATAACTATGTCAGACAAATCATTAGATACCTTACATGAATCAGTACCCGTTCAAAATAAAAAAGGATGGAGAAAATTCTTGGCATTTATAGGGCCTGCTTATTTGGTGAGTGTGGGCTATATGGATCCGGGAAATTGGGCAACTGACTTAGCAGGTGGGGCGGCTTTTGGTTATCAATTGATCTGGATTTTGTTATTAAGTAATATAATGGCCGTTTTGTTGCAAAGTTTAAGTGCAAGATTAGGTATAGTAAGAAGATTGGATTTAGCACAAGTAAATAGGGAGACTTATCCGCCGGTAGTCAATTTTATATTATATGTTTTAGCAGAGTTGGCGATTGCAGCAACCGATTTGGCCGAGGTATTGGGTATGGCTATTGGGATTAAATTATTAACTGGGTTGCCTTTAATGTATGGTACTTGTATTACTGTACTTGACACTTTTTTATTCTTGTATTTACAGAAATATGGTATTCGTAAAATGGAGGCTTTTATCATTTTATTGGTTGCCACTATTGGGATTAGTTTTTTTGTTCAATTGTTTATTGCACAACCCAACTTATCCTATGCCATTAAAGGTTTTATTCCTTCTTCATTAAGTCCTGAAGCTTTGTACATTGCAGTGGGTATTATTGGAGCCACGGTGATGCCACATAATTTGTATTTACATTCCGCATTGGTTCAAACAAGAAAAATAGATCGTAATTCAAAAGGAATCAGAAAATCAATTTTCTATAATTTTATAGATAGTGCAGTGGCTTTAAATGCTGCATTTTTTGTAAATGCATCCATTTTAATTTTAGCAGCTACTGCCTTCTATTCAACTGGGTTCACCCATGTTGCAAAAATTGAAGAAGCCCATTCATTATTAGCACCTTTATTGGGTTCTAAATTAGCACCCATTTTATTTGCTATTGCCTTAATTGCTGCAGGACAGAGCTCTACAGTAACGGGTACATTAGCAGGACAGATAGTGATGGAGGGATATTTAAAAATTAGATTGAACCCTTGGATTAGAAGATTATTGACTCGACTAGTAGCCATTGTACCTGCTGTTTTGGTGATTGGTATTATGGGTGAGGGAAGGGTGGATGCTTTATTGGTTTTTAGTCAGGTCATTTTAAGTTTACAATTGGGTTTTGCGGTGATCCCTTTGATTCATTTTGTAAGTGATAAAGTAACCATGGGAGAGTATGCCATTGGTTGGCCTATAAAAATACTTTCATGGATTGTAGCTACCATTTTGGTGTATTTGAATAGTCATTTGGTATTAGATTTTGCCACTTCTTTTATTCAAGATTCTCAAAGCCTTTTTTTGAAAATCATCCTTATTTCATTTATTGTATTTTTTGCTTTTCTAATTCTTTTCATAACGGTATATCCTTTATTTAGAAAAAGAGATCAAACAAAAGATGCAGATTTTCATGGGGCACTAATTGAGTTAGATTTATCACAAGAGGCACCAGTGAATAGGATTGCCATTGCAGTTGATTTTTCAGTGGCAGATGCGAAGTTGATTAAAACTGCATTGCAGCATGCGCATCAAGCTACGGAGTTTATTTTTATTCATGTTGTAGAAAGTGCTACTGCTAAATATTTAGCCGATGCAAGTGATGATGAAGAAACCAGAAAGGATCAAATGCGATTAACTATCTATGCACAAGCTTTAGAGAAAAAAGGGTATAAAGCAATTACATGTTTAGGGTATCATCATAGAGTCAAAGAAATTGTACGTATTGTTAGTATAAGTAACGCACAATTGTTAGTAATGGGCGCTCATAAGCATCATGGCTGGAAAGACTATGTTTTTGGGGAAACTATTGAGTCTGTGAGGCATAAAGTAGACATTCCAGTACTGATTGTTAATCAGTGATAATGTGTAATATGTATTGTTTCATTTAGTACATTTGCAGACAAAATTTTTAACATTTATGGGACAAAAAATTAAAGTAGCCAATCCAGTGGTGGAATTGGACGGTGATGAAATGACAAGGATCATTTGGAAGTTTATTAAGGATAAATTAATTCTACCTTATCTAGAGCTTGATATTAAATACTATGATTTAGGTATGGAATATCGTGATCAAACAAACGATCAAGTAACCATAGATGCCGCTAATGCAATCAAACAATATGGTGTAGGTATCAAATGTGCTACTATCACTCCAGATGAGCAAAGAGTTGAAGAGTTTAAGTTAAAACAAATGTGGAAGAGCCCTAATGGAACTATCAGAAATATTTTAGATGGTACTGTATTTAGAGAGCCAATTGTATGTAAAAATGTACCACGATTGGTTCCAAACTGGACTGCTCCAATTTGTATTGGTCGTCACGCATTTGGTGATCAATATCGTGCAACCGACTTTGTAACAAAAGGGAAAGGTAAATTAACTGTAAAGTTTGAAGGGGAAGATGGTACAACTCAAGAATATGAAGTGTACAATTATAAAGGAGATGGTGTTGCATTGACTATGTATAATACTGATGAGAGTATCTATGGATTTGCTAGAGCTTGTTTTAACCAAGCATTGGCTAAGAAATGGCCTTTATACTTATCTACTAAGAATACCATCTTGAAAAAGTATGATGGTCGTTTCAAAGATATTTTTGAAGATGTTTACCAAGCAGAATTCAAAGCTAAATACGAAGAAGCTGGAATTACTTACGAGCACCGTTTAATTGATGATATGGTGGCAAGTGCATTAAAGTGGAACGGTAATTTTGTATGGGCTTGTAAAAACTATGATGGCGATGTACAATCTGATACTGTAGCTCAAGGTTTTGGTTCATTAGGTTTAATGACTTCTACTTTAATTACACCTGATGGAAAAGTAATGGAAGCGGAAGCAGCGCACGGAACTGTGACGCGTCATTTCCGTGAACACCAAAAGGGTAATAGAACTTCTACAAATCCAATTGCTTCAATTTTTGCATGGACAAGAGGATTGATGTTTAGAGGTCAATTAGACAATAACCAAGAATTGATTAAATTTGCAGAAGCTTTAGAAGCTGTATGTATTGAAACAGTAGAATCTGGTATTATGACAAAAGATTTAGCAGTTTGTGTACATGGAAATAAAGTGAAGCACGGAGAGCACTATGTATACACAGAAGAGTTCTTAGATGCTTTAGACAAAAATTTACAATCTAAATTGAATTAGTATAAAATAAAAAAGCCATCTCCAAAAGGGATGGCTTTTTTATTTTAAATAGATGAGTATTAATTTCCTTTATTCTTAGAATTTTCTTTTTTCATTTCAGCACACTTGCCATCTTTCATACATTCTTTATTGCATTTGTGTTTTGCTTTTGTTTCTTTCTTACATTCAGCACATTTTGATTTGTCTTTACATTTGCCATCACAATTTGCCATTGCAGCAATACTTAAAGAAAGACCTAGAAACAATACAGTTATTTTTTTCATATTATTTATTTTAAAAGTTGTACAAATTTAGTAAAGTTTTAGCTTAAAAATAGTTGATTTTGACCATCATTTATTTGAGTACTTCTACAATTGGTTTTCCTATTGAACCACTTGGCATTTGAATACCTAAAAGGGTGGTAATGGTTGGGGCAATATCTGTCATATAGGTTGGAGTATTTACCGTTTTATGTTGAATGCCTTTGCCCCAAAATAATAAGGGGATATGCGCATCGTAATTGTATAATACACCATGGGAAGTGCCCGTTGAAAAACCATCCACATATCCTGATTTGGTTAACAAAAATAAATCTCCAGATCTCTGTGGATTGAACCCGTTAGCAATTCTTTCTCTTAGTTCAGATGGAAGCGATGCAGCTGCAACATTTCTAGCATCAATTACTTGAATTACTTCAGGGTTTTTCTCCAAGAATTGTCTGCACAATTGAACCAATCTATTTCTTTCAATACCTAGGGTTTCCATGAGTGGTGCATTGAAGTGTATGTTGTATTCTCTAATGGCACTAATTAATTTTGAATCAAATCCTTTGCTTGCGATAAAATTTGTTAGCTCTTTTTTTAATTGATCTTCACTTACAGTACCTCCTGGTAAATGATGTTTCTTTGAAAATCCTGGTATATGTGCAACAGCGTGATCGGCAGTCAAGAATACAGTATAATTATTTTTACCAACCTGCTTATCTAACACTGCAAATAATTTTGCAAGGGTAGCATCTAACTTAACATAGCCATCTAAAGTCTCCCATGAATCAGGACCATAGCTGTGGCCAATATAATCTGGAGAAGAAAAACTTACTGCTAATAAATCTGTAATATCATCCTGTCCCATTTTTTCATTGATAATTGCTTGCTCTGCTAATTCTGCTAAAATAGTATTGCCATATGGGGTGCTAGAAATCTTTCCATAATCTTTTCCAATAAATTGAGATAAACTATAAGGGAATGATTTTTGCTCTTTTCCTAAGGGAGTGGATTCGTAATCATTTTGGTCTTGATCACAATGAGCTTCATATACTGATTTAGCTAGACTCAGATTCCATCCTTTTGCATATAAACTATCCACACGATGTTGGTTGTTATAATTGGATACCCAGTTAGGTAATTGCTTTGAATAAAAAGTAGAACTGATGAAATTACCCGTTTTTGAATCATACCAAAATGCACCATCAGCACTATGACCTGCTGGTAAAATAGCACCTCTATCTTTGATAGATAAACCAATCACTTTACTTTTAAAATTAGTTGCTATTTTAAGTTCATCACCAATAGTAGTTGTCCAAAGATTTGCTGGACTCATTTTGCCTGCAGCACTATTCTCAACACCCACTGAATTCACTGAATTGTCTTCTACACAGTATACATTTTTTTGAGAAAAATTATCAAACCAATTGTTACCAGAAATACCATTTAATGCAGGAACAGATCCTGTATAAACTGAGGCATGGCCCACTGCAGTAACGGTTGGTGTATATGGAATCATGGTAAAATCACATGTAGCACCTTCGTTCACCATTCTTAAGAAACCATTAGGGGAACTAAAATAAGCTTTATATTTATTGATATAGTCCCATCTCATTTGATCCACCATGATGCCTACTACCAATTTGGGTTTGGAGGAATTGAAGGATTTTTGTAGATTTTGAGCACTAGCACTTAAGCCAAATAAGGAGCACAATAGGATGGTGGTGAATTTCATTGGTTGAATGTTTATTGCATGTGCAAATTACACCTATTTATTAAGTTCAAAAAGCCAAAAATTGACTAAATTTGCGTCATTAATGAAATAGATTATGGCAGATATATTTGAAAGGTTAATCAAAAATTATGGACCTATTGGTCAGCATCGTGAAAGAGCCCATGGTTACTTTGCATTTCCAAAGTTGGAAGGAGAAGTGGGCTCTAGAATGAAGTTTAGAGGTCAAGAAATGATTGTATGGAGCTTAAATAACTATTTAGGTTTAGCCAATCACCCTGAAGTGCGTAAAGCAGACGCTGATGCGAGTGCAAAATATGGTTTGGCATTGCCAATGGGTGCTAGAATGATGAGTGGAAACAGTGATTTACACGAACAATTAGAAAGAGAATTGGCTGAGTTTGTTCATAAAGAGGATTCAATTTTAATGAACTATGGATATCAAGGTATCATGAGTGCAATAGATGCAATTTGTGGCAGACATGATGTGGTCGTATATGACGCTGAATGTCATGCATGTATCATTGATGCACTAAGAATGATTCCTGGGCATCGTTTTGTTTTTAAGCATAACGATGTAGAAGATTGCGAAAAACAATTATTAAGAGCACAAGCTCTAGTGGATAAACAACAATCAGGTGGTGTATTGGTGATAACCGAAGGTGTATTTGGTATGGCGGGTGATCAAGGAAGATTAAAAGAAATTGCTGCACTTAAGAAGAAAGTTCCTTTTCGTTTATTAGTGGACGATGCACATGGATTTGGTACTTTGGGTAAAACAGGTGCTGGTGCTGGTGAAGAACAGGGTTGTCAAGACGAAATAGATTTATACTTCTCTACTTTCGCTAAGAGCATGGCATCTATTGGAGCATTTATGGCAGGCCCAAGAACTATTATTGATTATATCCGTTATAATATTCGTTCTCAAATATTTGCTAAGAGTTTACCAATGCCATATGTAGTTGGTAATTTGAAGCGTTTAGAATTATTAAGATCTAAGCCTGAACTAAAAGATAACTTATGGAAGAATGCATTAGCACTTCAAAATGGGTTAAAAGAAAAAGGATTTGATATTGGTAAAACAGATTCAGTAGTCACACCTATTTATATGAAAGGTGGCGTAGAAGAAGCTACTGCTATGGTAATGGACATAAGAGAAAACTATAAAATTTTCTGTTCAATTGTGGTGTATCCAGTCATTCCAAAAGGGCATATTATTTATAGATTAATTCCAACAGCATTGCATACGCAGGAGGAGATTGATTTAACTTTAAAAGCATTTAGCGAAACAAAAGCTAAATTAGACGCAGGTGCTTATAAGGTTGCTGAGATTCCAGATATGGCAAATAAATAATCTAGTTAAAGTAGTCTTCTTGGTCTTGTTCTTTTCTAAGTACCTCGATACTTACATTTAATTCAAATCCAATTAATAGGATAAGAGCGTTGATGTAAATCAATGTCATTACAATTAAAACGGTACCAATGGATCCGTATACCTTATTGTATGCGCTAAAATTATTCACCCAATATGAAAACCCAAGGGTGGTTGCCAACATCAAAAAAGTAGATAATATAGATCCTGGGGACAGCAGTGGCCATTTCTCTTTGATATGTGGGGCATACCTATATATAAAGGCATTGCCATAAAACAACAATAAGATAATCACCAACCATCTTAAGGTATTCCAATAAGGTACGATGGCTTTTTTCTTGATATCAAAGACTTCTCTTAATAAGATCGCCAATTGATCTTGTCCAATTAATACAATCAAACTTGCAAACACCAATAAGAAAAGGATAAGCGTCAATCTTAGTGCACGCATTCTTTGATGTAAAAAGAATGGTTTGTTTTGCATAATAGATTTATCAAAACTTCTAATGATACCTGTCATGGCATTAGATGCATAAAAAAGTAATAAGATAAAACCAAAAGAAAAAATACCCACATGCTTACTGAGTAAGTCGTTGATGATTTCTGATATAAATCTATAAGTGCTTGAATTGGGCGAGATATCTTTAAAGATGGTTAAGATTTGTTTTTTTGCTTTAAGGGTTTTGGGGAAATAGGGGATAATAGAAAATAAAAACAACAACCCAGCAGGTAAAGCCATAATTAAATTAAATGATATAGCAGAAGCGCGATCGTATAAACCAAGCGTGTTTAATTGCTTGGTTAAAAACTGAATAATCTGATATAAGTTAATTTGCTGAAATCCGGGTAATTGAATACCCTTGGCTTTTCTTTTTAAAAAACGAAATACGGGCATTAATAATAATTGAATGAAGGATACTATTTGCTTGATTTGTTTCAATGTGAATTATTTATTAGCTGCCTTTTTTTGTTGATAGATATCTAATTGCTTTTGGTATTCCTTGGCATACTGACTGTGCTCTTCATAAGAACTACTAAAATGATGGTATCCACTAAAATCTGCTTTTGCAACAAAGTATAAATAGTCTGTAGTAGGAGCATCTAAAACAAGGTCAATAGTTTTTGGAGAGGGTGTACAAATGGGGCCTGGAGGCAATCCTCTGTGATTGTAAGTGTTATAAGGGGAAGGATTGCTTAAATACTTTTCATAGATCCTTGTTAAGCCAAAGTCTTGCATGGCAAACTTAATAGTAGGACAAGCCTGAAGTGGCATGCTTTTTTTTAATCTATTTTGATAGACACTTGCAATCAATCTTTTATCAGTATCATAATTGGTTTCTTCTTCTACAATGGAAGCTAATGTATAAATTTCATTCAAGCTCATTGTCTTATTTGCTGCCTTTTGCTTTCTGTTTTTTACAGACCAAAAGCGATCTGCATTAGATTTCATTTTCTGCAAAAACTTTGGAATGGGGGTGCTCCAATAAAATTCATAGGTATCTGGAATAAACAATGTAAGCAATTGTGTAGTATCTGTTTGATAAGGCAAAAGAGAGTCATTGTTGTTAAAATAACTTGCACAATATGCACTATCTAAATCAAAAGTTTTTCCCACCAATGCTGCTAACTCAGCTCTGGTTCTCACTTTATTTAAAATAAATTTTACTGTTGCCTGTTGATTGTTTCTGAGCATTCTAATCAAATCTAATAAACTGGTCTTTCTTTTTACCAAATACCTTCCAGGCTTAACTTTATTTTCTACATTGAACACCTTTGCTAAGAGCAAAAAACTAGGTTTGTCAAAGATGATTTTTTTAGCTACAAGGGTATCAGCTAATTGATCCATACCTTGGGCCTTGTATTCAAAATGCGCCTTCTCTCCATCAAAATGAGTTGACTTTATCAATACAGTAAAGAAGACATAACATATAAATACACTGAGTACTATGGAAAGTATTGTTTTCATGACACCTAAAATACAATAAAAATCCCCACCTTTTGGAGGGTGGGGACAAATAGCTTAAAGCTAAAAAATTATTAAGAATTGACTTATTTCTTAGAGGAATCCACAGGAGCTGGAGCTACCGGAGTGGATGTTTGAGCAGGAGTAGTGGTCGTTGAAGTATTTACTTTGTCTAAAATACTTTTTTCTGAACCAGATACACCGCCTTTCAAGAAGATGGTAGAAGTAATAGCTAAAACAGCAATTACTGAAGCAAAGATCCAAGTGCCTTTTTCCAATACATCAGTAGTTTGCTTAACACCCATGAAGTTATTAGATAAACCACCCACGTTTGCGTTTAAACCACCTCCTTTAGGGTTTTGGATCAATACCATAAAACCTAAACCAATACAAGCTGCGATAATCAATATGATAAATAAAGTAATCATTATTTCTTTTGTTTTAATTGTTCTATACGAGACGCAAAATAAACGGATTTTTCAGGAAAAATAAAACTTAATTTAGAATAAGTGTCTATTGCTTTACGTTTATTACCCTGTTTTGCCCATATTTCGGCCATAGATTCCGTTATAACATCCTCAGCTTTATTGGCTTTTTCGGCTATGGCTGAGATCAATTTCTCTTGTTCTTCGACTATTTCTGGTGTATTTTGCTCTATATCTGCATGTTTTAGCACTTTGAGCCAAGCCGTAAAGCTCCTCAATTGCTTAGTAAATTTATCCTGGGGAACCTTGCTTAGGTCTATTTCGATACCTTGGGCAGCAAAATAGTCTTTTTGGAGGGTAGGATGCTCTTCATGCTCAAAACTCAAATTCGCTTCTTTAACAGGTTCCTGAAATTGGGCTAATTGTTCAGAAATCAGGCTACTCAATTTTTCTGGGGCTTTTTGCGTATTGTCTGGAACATTGGTATGCAACCATTGATTTACGTGTAAAGCAGAAGGAAAGAAACAGGTGGTTTTTTTTAATTGAGTTTCAAAAAGAGGGGAGTTATCTAATTGGTATTTTTTGGCCAACAACAAATGACTACTTGGACTAAAAGGGTGAGCTTGAATTAATTTTTCAAACACACTTGTTTCAACCAATTCAAATTGGGTTGCACCAGTCCATTGTTTTAGCAAAGTTTGTAATGCTTCTTCCTTCATATTCTTTACCAATTTGAAAAAATTTGATTAAATATATCATCAGTTATATTACGAACAATCTCCTCCATTAATTGTGCTTCTGCCTGATTTAAGCTAAGACTAGCAGCAAAGTCAAAATTTCTACTTACGTCAAATTCTATTTCCTTATTATCTAAAGTTTTCTTTAAGATAACGTGCACTGTTACTGTTAGTCGATTGGTGCTGGCTTGTTTTTCAGATACACCTACTGTTTGTGTTGGATCGTAGTTGGTGATGGTTGCATAAATTTGATAATGCGCATCATCACTATTGGTTCTTGTCAATTTGGTTTGACCAAGTATTTTTTGTTGTAATTTATCGTTCAATAAAGGGGCTAACTGAGGGTTTACATACCTTGCCTTATTTTCAATATACCCAATCTTAACAGTCTTCACATTTTCTGGAATCACTGCATCTTTAAAGCTATAAATGCCACAACCTGTTAACAGGATGGCAGCCAATAAGAGTAGATGAAATCCCCAAAAAGATATTTTATTCTTCAATGTCGTATTCTTTAATTTTTCTATACAAAGTTCTTTCACTAATCCCTAAATCAGTAGAAGCATCTTTTCTTCTACCTTTATGCTTCTTCAAGGCTTTTAAAATTAACTCTTTTTCTTTATCCATGATGTTTAAAGACTCGTCAATTTCGTAATGGCTTGGAATTTCATTGTCAATAATAACAGGCTGATTTTGAATAACAGGAACTGGCGCTGGTAAATTATTGCTTTGTATGGTAGCAGGGATTAAATCTTCTTTCAATTCATTTAAAATTGCTTCTCTTGAAAAATGATTTCCTTGTTGAGCCATATTTGGATTTTGCAATATCTCAAAAAACATTTTCTTTAGTTCATTCACATCTTTCTTCATATCAAAGAAAAGCTTGTACAAGATTTCTCTTTCATTGGCAAATTCACCCACTGGGGTTGCGCCTGTAATTAAAGATCTATTTTGATCCTGAGGCTTAGGTAAAAATGTTGCAAGTGCATCCTCGTCAATATGTTCAGATTTACTCAAAACAGAAATTTGTTCTGCCATGTTTTTCAGTTCACGCACATTGCCCGGCCATGAGTAGGTGGTTAATAAATTTCTTGCAGCTTCATCTAAAAAAATAGGCTTGGTTTTGTATTTCTCAGCAAAGTCTACCACAAATTTTCTAAATAATAATGGAATATCTTCTTTTCTATCTCTTAAGCTGGGAACTCGAATGGGCACTGTATTTAATCTATAATATAAATCTTCTCTAAACTTTCCTTTTTGTGTAAACTCTAGTAATTCTCTATTAGTAGCGGCGATCACTCTTACATCTGTTTTCTGCACTTTAGAAGAACCTACTCTGATAAATTCTCCTGTTTCCAAAACACGTAATAATCTTGCCTGCGTACCTAAAGGCATTTCGCCAATTTCATCCAAGAAAATAGTTCCACCATTTACCGTTTCAAAATATCCCTTTCTACTATCTACTGCTCCTGTAAAAGAACCTTTCTCGTGTCCAAACAATTCAGAATCTATGGTGCCTTCTGGAATAGCACCACAGTTTACTGCAATAAATGGATTATGTTTTCTTGCAGATAGGCTATGAATGATTTGGGAGAATACTTCTTTACCCACACCTGATTCCCCTACAATTAAAACAGTTAAATCAGTTGCAGCTACTTGCTCTGCTGTATTCAAAGCATGGTTTAGCGCAGGCGTATTACCGATGATACTAAATCTGTTTTTTAATGCTTGTAAATCCATAATCAATTTAATTTTTTATGGTACCAATTAAAGTACCTTTTGTAAAATGCGTTACCGTCACCATGGCATAATCACCTTTTTTTAAGTGCTTATGTTCTTTAGGAAACACGACCACTTTACCTTGGCTATTTCTACCCATCCAATCTTGGTCACTTTTTTTACTTTCACCCTCAATCAATACTTCAAATGTTTTTCCAACATCTCTTTTATTACTCTCGTTAGATAAAATCCATTGTTTGTCTACAATTTCTTGTAATCTTCTTTTCTTTACTTCTTCTGGAATATCGTCCTCATATCTTTTTGCAGCCAAGGTTCCAGGTCTTTCTGAGTAAAAATACATATAGCTTAAATCGTATTGAGCTATTTCCATTAAGCTTAAAGTCTCTTGATGATCTTCTTCAGTTTCGGTACAGAAGCCTGCAATGATATCTGATGATATTCCACAATCAGGAATGATCTCTCTGATACGTGCTACTTTTGCTAAATACCATTCTCTGGTATATGTACGGTTCATTAATTGCAACATTCTGGTACTCCCACTTTGCACAGGAAGGTGGATATAATTACAAATATTTTGGTACTTGGCCATAGTGAACAACACTTCGTCAGTTATGTCTTTTGGATGTGAAGTACTAAATCTCACTCTAAGCGCTGGATCTATAGCAGCTACTGCCTCCAATAATGCTGCAAAAGTTACCGACTCATTGGTTTCAGGATTGTTCCAATAATAACTATCTACATTTTGTCCGAGTAAAGTCACTTCTCTGTAGCCCATCTCAAATAAATCTCTTGCTTCAGCAATAATACTATATGCATCTCTACTTCTTTCACGACCTCTAGTAAATGGCACTACACAAAAGCTACACATATTATTACAGCCACGCATAATGGAAACAAACCCACAAATACCATTGCCGCCTAATCTCACTGGAGCAATATCTCCATATGTTTCTTCTCTGCTCAAAATTACATTTACTGCTTTTTGTCCAGTACCTGCTTCTTTGATCAAATCGGGGAGGGTTCTATAGGCATCAGGGCCAACCACAATATCTACTAATCTTTCTTCTTCTAATAATTTAGCTTTTAATCTTTCAGCCATGCATCCTAAAATACCTACTAGTAATCCTGGTTTTGCCCGTTTCAATTTTTTAAATTCTGTAAGGCGTTTACGCACCGTTTGTTCTGCTTTTTCTCTAACAGAACAAGTATTCACTAAAATTAAATCTGCTGCTTCTACGTCTCTTGTACTTCCATAGCCATTCTCTTCTAAAATAGATGCAACCACTTCACTGTCGGCAAAATTCATTGCGCAGCCATAGCTCTCTACATAGAAAAATTGATCAAATTTGCGATCCTTTCTTCCTGACATAAACGCTTCGCCTTGTCTTTTTTCATCATGTTCTCTTGCTCCTATAGCGTATAGTTCCATTCGATATGCTGTTTGAACTGCAAATTTAACGTAAAAAACTATAATATGTCAACTTGTCAGCCCTAATTAAGCGCTTTCTAGAATATCTTTGTGTAAACATAGAGAAGATGCATAGATCCCCCTTGTTGGTGCTGTTGATTTTTGGTTGTAGTAGCTTATTTGCACAAGATCTTACCTTACTTAAATTAAGGAATGAAACCTCCAGAAGTATCAAAAAAGATCCAGATACCACTAATTGGAACTGGAAACAAGGTGGTATGTACAATTTCAATCTATCACAAAGTTCACTTAGTAACTGGGCTGCCGGAGGGGATAATTTTAACATGGCCATCAATAGCTTTTTCAACTATTATACATTTTTTAAAAAAGATAGGCATGGCTGGGACAACAATTTTGATGTGAATTTGGGTTTTATTCAATCCACCTCTTTGGGCGGACGCAAGAATGACGATCGTTTAGATTTTTTAAGCAAATACGGCTATAAGATTGATACCACAGGAGTATGGTATATTTCTGGTTTATTTAATTTCCGTTCTCAATTTTTTGATGGTTATAGTTTTGGCGCAACGCCTGTTTTTACCTCAAGTTTACTATCACCAGCCTATATTATTATATCAGCAGGATTGGATTATAAGCCAGATAATACATTATCTATCTTCTTTTCTCCAGTGACTTCAAGAACTACATTGGTTTTAAATGAAAAGCTTTCTGCATTGGGTAAATATGGAGTGGAGCCTGGTCAAAAAGTAAATAGAGAAACAGGTTTATTTGTTACTGTGAACTACAATAATACCATTGCACCCAATGTAACTTATAGAGGTCGTGCTGATTTTTTCTCTAATTATTACAATCAGCCGGAGAACATTAATTTGTTTATGACCAATTTGTTTACTTTTAAAATTTTGAAGAATTTATCAGCTACTTATAATTTAGACTTAATCTATGATGATAAGATTCGCATATTTGGGCCACTCAAACAATCACCTGGGCTTCAAATTAAAAGTATCATTGGTATTGGATACACCAAGAATTTGCAACAAAAGAAGAAAGTCATCCCAAATCTGATGAAAGCAATCAGTACGAACTAAGCAATCACTTTTAAAGTATGCTTGATTTTATTGGCTTTATGGGTAAGGTCTAAATAGTCTTTACTTATGATGGTTACATGTCCCATTTTTCTACCAGGCTTGGTGGTTGTTTTACCATATAAATGAACAAAAACATTCTCCATTTTGAGAACTTCATCAAGCCCTTCATAAACAACTGTACCGCTGTATCCTTCTGCGCCAATTAAATTTACAATGGCAGAAGGTAAAATTTCGTTAGGATTACCTAAAGGAAGGTTTAATAATATTCTCCAAAGCATATCATATTGACTACTGTAATTCGCTTCAATGGTATGATGTCCGCTATTGTGAACTCTTGGAGCAGTTTCATTTACCCAAACATCACCTTCTTGATCTATAAACAATTCCACTGCAAATAATCCTGGACTTTTTAAACCAGTGATTACTTTTCTAGCAATGGCCTGTGCTTTCCATAATTGTTGCTCTTCTAATTTTGCAGGACTAATCTGGTAATCCAATAAATTATATACTTGATCAAAAATCATTTCTGCAGGTGGATAAATTACTGTTTCTCCTTTTGCATTCATTGCCACAATTAAGGCAATCTCTTTATTGATTTTCACTTTTTGCTCTAATACAGAAGGGGCATTAAAACCTAATTCAATATCTGCTTCACTATTTAATACCTGTACTCCTTTACCATCATAACCACCTTCCCCTAATTTATGTACCGCGGGTAAAAATTGGATATGATTTAGTAAGTCAGAACGATGTTGGGTGATATGAAAAGCAGCTGTTGGAATTTCTTGATCTGCATAAAACTGCTTTTGCAAAATTTTATTCTTGATGATTCTTATGGCAGCAGGGGTTGGGTACACTTTCACTCCCTCTTTTTCTAATTGTTCTAAGGCATCTACATTCACTGCTTCAATTTCAATGGTCAATGCATCTACTTGTTTGCCAAATTGGTATACTGTATCAAAATCTTGGATATCACCCTTGGTAAAATGATGACATAAATGAGCTGCAGGGCAGTTGTTATCATTTTCCAAGACATAGGTTTGAACATCATAGTTAGCCGCTGCTTGCAGTAGCATTCTTCCCAATTGTCCACCACCTAAAATACCTACCTTCATTGGATACTATTTATAAATTAAATTGGCTTTTAACAAAGATAAGGCACAATGCTTTAAATTTGTTTGAACTTATAGAAGTCTATGTCAAAAACACCCATTATATCGGTTCAGCACCTTATAAAAAATTATGGAGATTTTCAAGCAGTAAAGGATATTAGCTTTGAAGTATATCAAGGGGAGATTTTTGGATTATTGGGACCCAATGGTGCAGGGAAATCAACCACATTGGAAATTATTGAAACCCTTAGAGAAAAAACCTCAGGAACTATCATGGTGGGTGGAATGAATTTGGATACCCATCCAGAATCCATCAAAAAAATTATTGGTGTACAATTACAATCTGCAGGTTTTTATCCCAATTTAAATTTGGTTGAACTCATTGAATTATTTGTGGGTTTATATCAAACCAATATCGAACCCATTACTTTATTAGAAAAAGTAAATTTAGTGGATAAGGCAAAATCCAAATTCAAGGAATTAAGTGGTGGACAAAAGCAAAGATTTTCTATTGCTACTACCTTAATCAATCAACCTAAAATTATTTTCTTAGACGAACCAACCACCGGCTTGGATCCTCAAGCAAGAAGAAATTTATGGGATTTAATTAAAGAGATTAGACAGAACGGCACTACGGTAATTATTACTACACATTATATGGACGAGGCAGAAGTTTTGTGTGATAGAGTAGCTATTATTGATAGTGGTAAAATTATTGCTATTAATACACCCAATGAATTGATAGATGAATTAGTGGCTTCAGGTTTTGAAAAATCCAAAGAAGTAAAGATGGCTAATTTAGAAGATGTATTCATTCATAAAACAGGAAAAGCATTAAGAGAAGATTAAATAAATAATATGACAAAAGATCCAAGATATCCCATTGGCAAATATGAAACTGCTCCTTATTCAGAAGCACAAAAAATTAAATGGATTAATGATTTACGCCATTTACCCAAAGATTTAGAGATGGCCATTCAAAATTTAGATGAAGCTCAAATTCAAACACCTTATAGAGAGGGTGGATGGAAAGTGCAACAATTGGTGCATCATATTGCCGATAGTCATATGAATGCATTTGCAAGATTTAAATTAGGATTAACAGAAGACCTGCCTACAGTTAAAGCGTATGACGAAAATGCTTGGGTTTCTATGGCAGATGCTTTGGATACGCCCATCAATTATTCTATTACTTTATTGTTTGCTTTGCATGAGCGTTGGGCTAATTTATTGGATAGTTTAACCGAAGCACAATGGCAAAGAAAAATATTTCATCCAGGCAGAAATGCAGAAGTGAGTTTATGGGATTTATTTGCTGTATATGCTTGGCATGGTAAACATCATGTAGCGCATATTACTACTTTGAGAGAAGAGAAAGGTTGGTAGTAGAGTCCCCTTCGGGAGACTTAACTATGATCATCGGGAGACTTCTGCCACTAAGAAAATACTGCCCATTACAATGATTAAATCATCTGGATGGGCATTTTTATTGGCTGCAGCTATGGCATCATTTACATTTTCATGAATAGTTCCCTGTATGCCAATGTTTTTTGCTTTTTCAGCTACTTCGCTTGCGGGCATCGCTCTAGGAATATGCGCATTAGAGAAATAAAAGAGTGCATCTTTTGGAAGTAATCCTAAAACAGTATCTACATCTTTATCTTTCACCATACCAGTGATGATATGTAATTGCTTAAAGGAGAGTGTTGCTAATTGATCCAATAAAGCATGCATGCCATGTTCATTATGGGCAACATCTAAAAACATCTTAGGGCTTTCTTGAATACATTCCCATCTACCCATCAATCCTGTACTGGATTTGATTTGTTGTAAACCTCTTGATATTTCAGCATCATTTAATTTCCAGCCCATTGCTTTCAATAAATGAACACATTGTAAAACCCCTCTAATATTTTTATATTGATACTTCCCAGGTAAATCACAGTCCACTGAAATCTGGTCGTATTCGAAATGGGCAGTAGTCCAATGATTGGTAAATGATTTGTATTGTAAAAAATCTTCTGCAAAATAAATAGGAGCGTTTTTGGATAAAGCAACTTGTTCAAAAATATCTCTTGTTTCTGGAATAACTTCACTAATGACTATGGGTGTATTGTCTTTAATAATTCCTGCTTTCTCTGCAGCAATCGCTGACAAGGTATTGCCCAGTAGCGCCATATGATCCCAACCAATATTGGTAATTAAACTTAAAATGGGTTGTATTACATTGGTACTATCTAATCTGCCTCCTAATCCAGTTTCAATGATGGCAATATCACATTGTTCTTGTTGAAAATATTCAAAAGCCATACCCACTGTTATTTCAAAAAAACTAGGCTCAATTGTTTCGATAATGGGTTTTACTTTATTGGTAAAACTAGTTACAAATGTTTCGGGGCACATTTGTCCATTCACTTTTATTCTTTCTCTAAAATCATATAAATGAGGAGAAGTGTATAAGCCTGTTTTATAACCGGCTGCTTGAAAAATACTAGCCAACATATGACTGGAAGAGCCTTTGCCATTGGTGCCTGCTATGTGAATGGTAGGGTATTTTTTTTCTGGATGACCTAAGAAAGTACAAATAGCCAATGTGTTGTCTAAATTATTTTTAATGGCTGCTGCACCAATCCTATTATACATAGGCAACTTGGCATATAAATAATCTAAGGTTTCTTGGTAAGTGGACATATTAGATTAATTGTTCACTTCAAATTTGAACTTCACTGTAACAGTAGAACTATGATCGCTTGTATTGAAATTAATCTTGGTTAAATATTCTACAATAGCCCTTTTATATTTTACATCATTTGAAGAAGAGCCTCTAGCAATTTGAATAAATCTTCCTTGGCCATTAGGGCTCACTTCAATCTCTGCATATATAGTAGCAGGCTCTACATCACCGTTGAAAGAATAGGTCTTGGTAATTCTTCGATCTCCTTTTGTAACAAAAGGGCCACCAGTACCCGTATAGGTATTCCCATTGATACTTCCATTCGCAACTCCTTGGTCTCCTTTGCCCCCCGTAATTCCTTGATCTTTGATATTATTATAACTATCTTGGTTGTTTCCACCTTTACCATTCCCACCTGCATACTTACCCATTACAGCTTTTGGTTTTGCATTGGTTGGGAGTGGGGTAGCTTTGATATTTTTATTTTTTCCTGAAGCAATACTTTCGTCATTGTCGTCACTAGCAACATTGTTTACTTTGATGGACTGATTATTGGCACTTGCTTTGGAAAATTTATTGGCACCCACTTCGGGTGCAGGTGCATCTTTGCTTAATGGTGGTGTTGTTCCTTCGCCAGTTTCACTGTTACCCAAATTAACTTCCATGAATTGTGGTTCTGGAGCAGTAATGGTTGGGGGTGATTGTTGCCATTGAAGAACAATAAATATAGATGCTAATCCTACACAAATAATGATGGTGTATATAGCTGCTTTTATATTTTTAGATTGTTCAAAGCTTAATTGCATGACTTAAAATTAATGTAAAAATACATCATAACCCAATCTACATAAAGTAGCAATGATAACTAACAAGAAAAAAGTTCGTATAAATTTATTGCCTTTTTGAATAGCCATCTTAGAACCAAAGAATCCACCCACTGCATTACAAATTGCCATGGGGATGGCAATGCTCCAAAGAATTGATCCTTTTAACATGAACAACACAATAGATCCTAAATTGGTTGCCAAATTCACCACTTTGGCATGCGAGTTGGCCTGTAGAAAATCAAATCCTAACCAACTAATAAATGCCAATACTAAAAGACTGCCTGCACCTGGGCCAATGAAACCATCATAAAACCCAATGAGTAAACAAATAGCAGCACCTTTGTACCAAGGAAAATTAGCTTCTTTAACGATAGATGAAAGTCCCAAATCTTTTTTGGTATAAGTGTAAATAGCAATCACCACTAAAACAAAAAAGATCACTGGCTTCATAAATTGGTTGCTCACCATTGTTAAACAGTATGAACCAAAGAAGGCAGCAGCGAATGCAATACTTGTGAACAATGCAAGTCGAGCAGCAGGGATAGGTGCTTTTTTTAAATATTGCTTTGCAGCAAAAAAAGTGCCAGTAAAACTGGGAATTTTTAGAGAGCCAATCACTCTTGCCACTGGCTCATTAGGGAACATAATCAATCCCGCAGGGGTTTGAATTAATCCCCCTCCGCCTACAATAGCGTCAACAAAACCAGCTAAAAATGCAATACCACAAAGAAGGAGAATAGTTGAACTCATTTATTTGGAAGGAGTTGGTTCTACAATAACTTTATTGTTTGTGGGCCAAGTATTGATCAATATTCCCACGATAATAATTAATCCACTGGTAATTTGAGCTTTATTAAATGTTTCCCCTAAGAAAAATAAAGCCTCATAGGAACTTAATAAAGGTGCTAATGTTGCAAAAAGCGCAGCTTTTCCAGGACCAATTTTTTGAATGGCCATATTCCAAACTAAGTAGGAGATGGTAGAATTCCCAATGCCAATATATAAAGCAATCCAAAGTAGCTGAGTATTATATACAACAGGTTGAATATATTTCATTTCTAATAGCGCAGCTGGAAATAAAAAAATGGCTCCCAAAGTAAATAAGCAAAACAAAAAGGAAGTGTTTGAAATACCAGAAGGTTTCTTTCTTACAAAAACATTGTATGTTCCAAAACAACAACCTGCTAAAATCATGAATAGATCACCCGCCCCAATTTTAAAATGAGTGATATTGATCAATTCCCCTTTTGTTAACAAGTATATCGTTCCAAAAATACATATTACTATACCTGTAATATTTTTCCAATACAGTTTTTCTTGAATGATGGCTGCTCCCAGTAAGGCAGATACGATCGGATGAACCGTAGATCCAAACAAAGCCATATTGATGGCTGTAGTATAATGTCCCGCTGTATAAATCAATGTATTGTAAATAGCAATGCCCACTAATCCCATTAAAAAAAAGTACAGTTTATTTTGCTTAAAAATGTGCCATTCTTTTTTGATAGCAACATATGCAAAAGGAAACATGGTGATACTAGCAATGGTCCATCTAAAAAAAGCCAAACTAATTGGACCTGCTAAATGTATTGCATATCTAGATACAATAAAATTGCCAGACCAAATAACAGTACTAGTAATAGCAAATATGGCGCCTAATTGATTTTGCCTTCTCAATGGTGCGCAAAGTTTTGATTAAAATCGCCTTTAATTCTTTCCATGGGAGGATTGAAGTATCCAAATTTTAAGTCAGGAAATTCTTCTCTAATTAATTCCATCATTTGTTTGATACCCATTAATTCATTGGTTTCAATCACATTGATTTTACCTAAATACCAGTCTGGATCAATATTGAAATTTCTCCACTGAATCATTTTCAAATCTGTTTCAATAATCAATTTTCTTAGTGCTTCGTATTCTTCTACGCAATCGGTCATGCCTGGGAATACGAAATAATTTATGCTTGTCCATTTACCTGCAGCACTCATTACTTTTAAGCTTTCTACAATATCACTGAATTGATAATTGTTAGGTCTATAATAAGCAGTGTAAATACTTTCTCTCGCAGAGTTTAAACTTACTCTAATACTATCTAATCCTGCTTCTGCTAATATTGCAACTGCTTTTGGATTAGATCCATTGGTATTGATATTAATACTTCCTTTATTGGTATGCTTTCTTATTTCAATAATGGCTTCTTTAATCGTCTCCCACATTAATAAGGGTTCTCCCTCACAGCCTTGTCCAAAGCTAACAATAGGGAATGGAGCATTCATTAAATGTGGAACGGTATATTCCACAACTTCAGCAGCTGTAGGCTTAAAGGTTAATCTATCTTGGGTAGAAATAATTTCTTCTTCCTGTGGTTGGAAAGAAATACATCCGATACAATTCGCATTACATGCTGGAGAAATGGGGATAGGACATTCCCATCTACCCATCGCAAAATTTCTTGCTGCAGGACAATCATAGGTTTGACAACAATTGTCCATCAAATGCTTCACCAATCTATTTTGGTTAAATGCTTTTAATAATTTTTGTGTTCCTGCATCAATAATTTCTTGATCATATCCTTCGCAATCCTGTCTAATATCTTGTTCTATTCTGACTGCTGGCACATAATTTTTCCCATCTAACCAACCCACTGCAGTATAGCAAAACAATGGCAAAGTGGGTGCATCTTCTGATGTCTCATAAGCTGCAACATATAATCCTGTGTGAGCTGGTGGAATAAATGCCGCCACAGCCCATCCTTTTTCACAAATACGCATTTCGCCTGTTTCCACATCGATACCAATACCTCTTCTGCCTGGTAGTTCATATAAATTGCCTCCATTGGGTAACTCTATCCAATCTTCTTCAGGCACTGGGTAGGCATCCCATCCAGCTCGGCCAGCAACATATAAACTGGTATCTTCAAAAATATTGCCCTCGCCATCGGAATATAAAATATAAGGAGATTGTTGTAATGACATATGGTAAAGGTACTATTTTGACAATTGTTCTGAGCAAAAACCATTGAATTCAGCTTCAATAGTAGGAGTTACAGGTTCGTTAATATCTTTTTGTATCAATTTATTGTTCTTGAAATCTATGGTCAATACATTGTCTTTAATGATGACGTTTTGTAATTCGGACCAAGGAACATATTTTTTTGGAAAAGTGTTTAATACAACGCCAGCTTCATCAAACGCAATTTCAGAAGGGAACTTCACTTGTCTTTCAAATAATGCAGCAATTAAGAAAATACCTGCAATGATTAATCCATTGGGCTGCAAGTACCATCCCCAAGAGGCAAATAATAATCCTAATCTGTAATAAGGTAAAACACCTTTCGTTCGCTGATAAACACAAAAAATCCACCAACTTATTACGCTAGTTGTGATAGCAATTAACAAAGCTGGATGGGGGTATATTCCTTTTATGATGGAGTACATAAAGCTAATTGTTGAAGCAAACAGCATAAACTGGCTCATTCTGTCAACATTCTTAAAATCGGGACTTTTACAAACAATAATATAGTCAAAAACACGCATAAGTGGTTAATTACGAATTGAGTAAATATTGGTGCAATTTAAGACCATTTGGTTAACTTTGCGTTATGAAGAAAACACATATTATTTTATTGGTCTTAATTGCAGCTGCAATTGTAGTATTGATAAGTTATACAGGTGATTTGAGCAGCTACGAAACAGTGAGTTCTGCAAAGCAAAAACAGGGCAAATTTGTGAACTTAATTGTTAAAATGGATAAATCTGTTCCTGTTCAGTATGATCCCGTAAAGGATCCTAATTATTTAAAATTTAATGTGCAAGATAGTTTGGGAGGAAAGATTAGTGTAGTCTATCATAATACTATGCCAACGGATATGGAGAAATCTGAAAGACTGGTTTTAAAAGGGAAGGTTCAGGGAGATGTTTTTGAATGTTCAACCATTGTTATGAAATGTCCTTCAAAATATAAGGACAATCCAACTGCAATGAAAGAACAACCTGAAATCTTATCTAATTAATTTGAGTCCATGAACACTACAAGCAATCCTGCAACCATACAATATATTGGCGAACATTTATTACCTGGCCAATTTGGTTATTTTTTCACACTACTTTCATTAGTAGCATCTTTAGTAGCAAGTTTTGCATTTGCAAAAGCCTTTTATGCTATTCATATAGATGAAGAAAAATCTTGGAACAAATTAGCCAAGATAGCTTTCGGAATTGAAGTGATTACTGTGGTTGCTAGTTTTATCATTCTAACTTACATTATTACGAATCATTTGTTTGAGTACAAGTATGCTTATTCCCACAGTGATAAATCTTTGTCTTTTGAATACTTATTAAGTTGTTTTTGGGAAGGTCAAGAGGGAAGCTTTTTATTATGGAGTTTTTGGCATTGTGTTTTAGGGATGATCATTATGTACAAAGTAAAATGGCGTCCAAATGGGGTGATGATGACTTTAAGCTTCGTTCAATTCTTATTGGCATCCATGGTGATCGGAGTATTTATTTTTGGAGCAAAAGTGGGTTCTAGCCCCTTTATATTATTAAGAGAAGAAATGAACTGGCCTATTTTATCTAGACCAGATTACTTACAATTTATTAAAGATGGTACTGGATTAAATACTACACTTCAAAACTATTGGATGGTGATACATCCGCCAGTTTTGTTCTTGGGTTTTGCATCTACTACTGTTCCATTTGCATTTGCCGTGGCTGGTTTATTCAAAAAAGACAATGGCTGGATGAACCATGTTTTATCATGGGCCAACTTTAGTGCAGGTATATTAGGATTAGGAATTATGATGGGAGCTGCTTGGGCTTATGAGAGCTTGAATTTTGGTGGCTATTGGGCATGGGATCCAGTAGAAAATGCATCTTTGGTTCCATGGTTGGTTTTGGTAGCGGGAATACATACTACAATGATATTTAGAAAAACAGGTTCAAGTGTAAAAGCTTCCTACTTGTTTATGGGTTTAAGTTTTTTACTAGTTATATATTCTACTTTTTTGACAAGAAGCGGTATTCTAGGAGATACTTCTGTACATGCATTTACCGATTTAGGAATGAATGCTCAATTATTGGTATTCTTATTAATATTTGTGATACCATTCTTTATTTTATATTTTATTCGTTTTCGTTTTATGGTAGAGCCTACCAAAGAAGACGATATTTCTAGTAGAGAGTTTTGGATGTTAGTAGGTTCTTTGGTGTTGGTATTGTCTGCATCTGTAATCATTGCAATAACTTCTATACCAGTATTCAATAAAATTTTTGGTACAAATATTGCCCCTCCGGAGGATCCTGAATTTGCACATAATCAAGTGCAGGTATTTGTGGCCATTATCATTGGAAGTTTATCTGCATTTGGACAGTACCTAAGATTCAAACATACACCAATTGAACAAATCAAAAAACAATTACTACTTCCAAGTATTGTTACTATTGTGATTAGTGCAGTGTTATTTGTTTTTGTTGGTGTAGGGTACACGCAAAAAGGCCCTGGATTTGTAGGGGCTTTATATGTAGGAATTTTAGCTTCTGTTTATACCGTGGTTGCTAATTTTCATTATTGGTTGGGAGTATTAAAAGGAAAATTAAAATCTGCTGGAGCAAGCGTGGGCCATATAGGGTTTGGATTGGTTTTATTGGGCATATTCTTGTCTGCATCCAATAAAACAGTAATTAGTTTTAATACAACAGGTATCAATGTTTTGAAGGAAGACGCTGATATGCGAAAAAGTCCCGTTGGGAATCCTAGAGAAAATATTACTTTGTTTGAAGGGATAAATACTGATATGGGTAAGTATATGGTAGAGTATACCAGGGATACTATGGATGATTTAAATAAAAGATTTTTTGAATTAAGATTTACCGATAAGAAAACCAATGAACAATTCTTTTTGTATCCGGACATCTTAAAGAATAATAAAGGTGCAGAGGGATTTTCTGCAAATCCTGACGCGAAGCATTATTGGCTAAAAGACATCTTTGTCTATATCACTTCTTTCCAAGATCATTCTGAGGAAGATACTGTTGCCTTTAAACCTGCAAAAATTAAAATAGGGGATTCTATTTTTTACAGCAATGGGTACATTAAATTGAATGAAGTACTGGTAAATCCCAATCCCAATAGAGCTGCTGGAACCAATGAGTTAATATTAGATTTACAGGTTACTTCTAAAGAGGGTTTACAATATTCATCTAAACCAGGTATCTTATTGGAGGGATTGAATATGGAGCAGCACTTGGATACTATCAAGGCCCAAAATTTAGTATTAAGTTTTAATAAAGTGGTAAGCCAAGAGGAAGGTGTATTAGAAATAGGAATTAAAGAGTCTTCCTCACTAACTAATTTAATTACCCTAAAGGTGTATGAATTCCCTTTTATCAATGTTTTATGGTTGGGGGTAGTGGTAATGACCATTGGCTTTATGATGAGTATGCTTCAAAGAATTAGAAAGAACAAAGCAATTTAGGTTACCTTTTGTATCTTAGGGTATCAATTATTATGAAAAAGGCATTTCAATTTAGTATTGTTTTATTTGTGTGCATCCTTTTGCAAGGACAATTAAGGGCGCAAACAAATAATAATTATGATACTGTAAGAGTTGAAGCTTATATCACGCCAGAGGGAGATACCATTCCTCAATCTTGGCTTCCAACGGTTGAAGTAAGAACTTTACAAACAAAAATAGCATCTAGTTATTGGAAGGAATGGACAAGACTCAGAAATGCAGTTTATGTAACTTATCCTTATGCTAGATCTGCTAGTAAAGTGATTAATGAAGTGAATGCTCAATTGGTCAATGTTAAAGATGAAAGAACAAGAAAGCAAATTATTAAAGCAAGGGAAAAAGATTTAAAGAAAGAGTTTGCAGATAAAGTAACTAATTTATCTGTATACCAAGGTAAAGTTTTGATGAAGTTAATCAATAGAGAAACGGGTAACAATTGTTACGAAATCATTAAAGAATATAAAGGTGGTTTTAATGCAGGTTTTTGGCAAGCGATTGCTTTTGTTTTTGGCAGCAACCTAAAGCAACCATATGACGCCAAAGGGGACGATCGAGAAATTGAAAACTTTGTTCAAGAAGTATGTAAAGTCTATGGTTATAAAGGCTAGCACCAAGTCTTGGTGATGGGGGTAGGATTTTGTATCTTTACCCGAATAGTAGAAGCATTATGAGTGAAGAAAAAAGCCTGAATTTTATTGAAGAAATTGTAGCAGCTGATTTGGCTGCTGGAAAGCATAAAAGTATTTTAACAAGGTTCCCTCCAGAACCAAATGGTTATTTGCATATTGGTCATGCGAAAAGTATTTGTTTGAATTTTGGACTAGCACAAAAATTTAATGGCGCAACCAATTTAAGATTTGATGACACCAATCCAGAAAAAGAAGAGACTGAATATGTAGAAAGCATTAAAGCTGATGTTCAATGGTTGGGTTTCAATTGGGTGAAAGAATGTTATGCATCTGATTATTTTGATCAATTATATGCATTTGCTTTACAATTAATCGATAAGGGTTTGGCTTATGTAGATGATAGTTCTGCAGAAGAAATTGCTCAACAAAAAGGAACACCTACAGTTCCGGGTACAGGAAACAATTACAGAAATAGATCAGTTCAAGAGAATAAAGAATTGTTTGAAGCCATGAAGGCTGGAAAATTTAAGGATGGTGAAAAAGTATTAAGAGCAAAGATTGACCTGGCTAATCCAAATATGCATATGCGTGATCCATTATTGTATAGGATCAAAACAGCACATCATCATAGAACTGGAGACAAGTGGTGTATTTATCCAATGTACGATTTTGCACATGGACAATCTGATAGTATTGAAAATATCACCCATTCGTTATGTACACTTGAATTCATCCCACATAGAGCATTATATGATTGGTGTATTGAGCAGTTAGGTATTTTCCCTTCTAAACAATATGAATTTGCAAGATTAAATATGACTTACACAGTAATGAGTAAGCGTAAATTATTACAATTGGTGCAAGAAGGTCATGTGCAAAGTTGGGACGATCCAAGAATGCCTACTATTAGTGGTATGAGAAGAAGAGGGTATACTCCTGAGAGTATTAGAGATTTCTGTGATAGAATTGGTATTGCCAAAAGAGAAAATATTATTGATTTTAGTTTATTAGAATTTTGTGTAAGAGAGCATTTGAATAAAATTGCCTTAAGAAGAATGGTCGTTGCTAATCCAATAAAGTTAGTCATTACCAATTACGAACAAGCAGAAGAAATGTTGCCATCTGAGAATAATCCAGAAGACGAAAATGGTGGAACAAGAGCAGTGCCATTTAGTAAGGAATTATGGATAGAGCGTGAAGACTTTATGGAAGAGCCCACAAAAAAGTATTTTAGATTAGGTCCAGGGTTGTCTGTAAGATTAAAATCAGCTTATATTGTTACATGTGATAGCTATGATAAAGATGCTCAAGGAAATATTACAACAGTATATGTAACCTATCATCCAAATAGCAAGTCTGGTTCAGATACATCAGGTATACATGTTAAAGGAACACTGCATTGGGTTAGCGCTCAACATGCAGTTAAAGTAATTTTAAATGAATACGATAGATTATTCAATGTAGAAGATTTGAACAGTGCTGAAGGTGATTTTAAAGAGTATATTAATCCAAATTCATTGAAGACAGTGGAAGCCTACGCAGAACCTGCTATAGTCAATGATCATTCAGATGCAAGATTCCAATTTTTAAGAAAAGGATATTTTTATAGAGACCCTGCAAGTACTTCCAATAACTTGGTATTTAACCGAACAGTTACTTTGAAAGATGCTTGGGCTAAAGAGCAGAAAAAATAACTATGCTTACACTGGAAACTTTTAAAGCCTATTGGGATAAGCAGTTTCCAACATTACGTTTAAAACGTAGTCATTTTTTATTGGCAGTAAGTGGTGGAGTAGATAGTGTGGTATTAGCCCATTTAATGCATACCATAGGTGCAAAATGCACCATTGCGCATGTGAATTTTCAATTAAGAGGATCAGAGAGTGTTAGAGACGAACATTTTGTAAGACAATTAGCAACACAATTCAATTATCCCATTCTAGTGCAGTCTTTTGAAACTGCTAAATATGCAGAAGCATACAAAATGGGTATTCAAGAAGCTGCTAGAGAGATTCGATATACATGGTTTGAATCCATTATCAAAACTTTAGATCAACCTGCTTTTTTGTTAACTGCGCATCATGCAGATGATCAAGTAGAAACGGTATTGATGCAATTTTTTAGAGGAACTGGGGTTCATGGTTTAACGGGTATTGCACCATACAGAAAAGATAGTATTCCATTGGCAAGACCATTATTGGCTTTTACAAAAGCAGCCATTCAAGCGTATGCTTTAGAGCATGGTTTGAATTTTGTTGAAGATAGTTCGAATGCAAAAGACGATTATACTAGGAACTTTATACGTAATCAATTGATGCCACAAGTCACTCAATTGTATGCTAATGCTTCTCAAAATATTTTAAGTACGGTAGAACGCTTAAAAGAAGCGGATGAAATTATAGCAGAAACGGTCAATATATTTTGGAAAAAATATCTTAGAAAATATAAGGGTATTGATTGTATTGATATTACTCAATGGCAAAAAGTAACACAATACGAAACCTATACATGGGGACTCATTAAGACCCTGGGTTTTAGACCTCAACAAATTACAGAAGTACATAAATTAATATCAGCTAATACAGGTGCTTATATGGTAAGTGATACCCATAAATTAGTGAAGTATAAGAATATGATTCAAATTGTGCCCTTGAATAATACGATGGAGCATCAATTGATTTATGGAGAGGGTGTTTTACAATTAACGCAATTTTCAATAAAAGTGGAAGCATTGACAAGGGAGGCTTTAGGGGAGATTCCTACAGATAAAAAAGTAGCATGTATTGATGCAGATTCATTAGATTGGCCATTATTAATTAGGTCTTGGCAACCAACAGATTATTTTTATCCATTAGGTATTAATAAGAAAAAGAAATTAAATCATTTTTTAGGAGCTGCTAAATTAAGTCCAATAGAAAAAGAAAAGCAAACCGTTATTGCTACTGGTGATAGAATTCTTTGGGTAGTTGGACAAAGGATAGATCATCGTTTTCGAATTACCGAGAATACAAAGCAGATAGTTAGGCTTACGATACTATAAATGCAGATATGCCCTTACTTGTTCTACAAATAACCCTACAGCGTCGTAATTTCCTAAGAATTTAGAAGTAATTATTATGAAGACTATACCATAGATGGCTCCCCAAAGGTGTGCACTATGATTGATCCCACTTTGCCCATTCTTAGATAAATAGGCGGTAATAGCTAAATAGATAGGACCAAATATAAATCCTGGAATAATAGGAGGGATAATGAAAAAGCCAATTTGAATAGTAGGTTGCAAGAAGATGCCTACAAATACAATGGCAGATACGGCGCCGGAGGCGCCTAAACTATTATAATGATACTGGTGTTTGTGTTTAAAGAAAGTAGGAATTAAACAAACAGCTAAAGAGCTAATATATAAAATTATGTATAAGGTCAATCCCCGAGCACCAAAGATCATACTAAAGAACTGCTCAACATAATCGCTAAACATGTAAAAAGAAAACATATTAAAAGCCAAATGAATAAAATCTGCATGAATAAATCCAGCGCTAATAAATCTGTACCATTCATTTTTTCTTTGAACGGTATATGGATTAAAAATTAGTTTATCCATTAAGGGTTCATTGTACAAGGCTAAAATGGAGATCGCTACTGTAATAATGGTTATGATGAGCGTGATATGCATAGGGTAATATACGTGTGTTAAAAATTATTCGTGATGATATTTTTCGTTAGCCAAGATGCTACAAGCTCTGTAGATTTGTTCTGCTAGCATTAATCTCACTAGCATATGCGGGAACACTAAGTCCGAAATGCTCCAAGTAAAATTGGCGCGTTGTTTAATTTCTTCATCTACCCCATAAGCGCCACCAATAAGAAATACAATTCTTTGCGCACTTTGATTAGCCTGTTTTTGTATTAAATTGGCTAAACCAGGGGAATTTAGCATTTTACCTTTTTCATCTAATAAAATAAGAATATCTGTTTTTGCTAGGGATTTTAAAATACTTTCTGCTTCAGCTTTTTTTATGGCTATTGGGTCGGTTAATTTACTTGGAGTTATGAATTGCCAATCTATGGGGTAGTAGTGTCCAATTCTTTTAGTGAATTGATCAACACCTTCTTTAATATAAGATTCGTTGGCTTTACCAACTGAGCAAATGGAGATTTTCAATTAAATCTAATTTTCATCAAATTTAATCAAATTAAAATAAATGGGTTTTAGCTATTGAATATTGAAATCTTGGATAGCGTCCTCTCCTATACTAAAAGTGTAGTTACCTCTTTTTAGATCACCCACATACAAACACGTTCTTTGGGTTTGTCCAGTAATTTTACCTTGTAAAATGGCATTGCCTTTCGAATCTGTAATGGTATATATTTTAGTTTCTCTATTTTCTGTAGAGAAGCTAATTTCTAAAATTCCATCTTTTACTATCTTGTTTAAACTAAACATATAAGCAAGCAGTCGTTTTGGGGTAGCTACTATAAGCTTCTTAAAATTAATATTTTTTTTGAAATAAGGCTATTATTGTATATTTATCATTAAATCATATTGAAAATCAATAAATTGCTAACATGAAGCATCTATTTCTTACCACATTAATAGTGATTGCTTATTTGGGTGTAAATGCTCAAAACAACACCACTGATATTACGAAGGTGTTGAAGTTCACCAATGATAATTATAATATGGGAACTATAGCTTACGGAAAGCCAACAGAGTTCAATGTAGATATTGAAAATATAAGTTCTACTCCCATTACATTAGAGAATGTAATGGTGAGTTGTGGTTGTACAACTCCTAAATATACAAAGGGGATTGTTATCGCCCCTGGAATGCATGCAACTGTAACACTTGGTTTTAATGGGAGTGCTGTGGGTAATTTTAGTAAAAATGCAACTTTATTTTTTAGTGGTAATATGGTCAAGCAGGTTAGTTTTTATGGAGTAGGGGCTCAATAATTTATAATTATTTAATAAACAATTTTTTATCATGCTCTCCATTTTGCTCATATCAGTTTTCATTATCGGTTATTTTTTTATAACCCTTGAACATATTGTTAAGGTGAATAAAGCTGCTTTTGCATTAATGACTGCTGTAGTTCTATGGACTATTTTAATTTTAATAAATAGTAAAGAGTATAATTCAATATTCAATAGTTTATCTGAACATTTATCTAGCATTAGTGAGATTGTATTTTTTCTTTTAGGTGCTATGACCATAGTAGAATTAATTGATGTACATGATGGTTTTTCAATTATTTCTCAAAAAATTAAAACACATAAAAAGAATCAGTTTATTTGGATGATTGCATTCATTACCTTTTTCTTATCCGCTATTTTAGACAATCTTACCACTACTATTGTGATGGTGTCTATTTTAAATAAATTAGTAGCAGATAAAAAAACAAAATGGTATTTATTAGGGTTGGTCATCATTTCTTCGAATGCTGGAGGGGCGTTTAGTCCAATCGGAGATGTAACTACCACTATGTTGTGGATTGGGGGACAAGTGACTGCTTTAAATATCATCAAAGAAACATTTTTGGCTAGTTTATTGGCTATGATTATACCAACTTTATTGATAAGTTTTATCATTAAAGGGAATATAGATTTATTAAATAATGGTAACGAATTTGAAAATGAAAATACTTATCAAAAGAATTTAATCCTATTCATTGGAATTGCATGTTTATTATTTGTGCCAGTATTTAAAGTAATTACTCATCTGCCTCCTTATATGGGCATGTTTTTTAGTTTATCAATTATGTGGGTTTTTACCGAACTTTTTCATAAGAATAATTCCAACAGAAATTTGTATTCTGTGAGTAGAGCTTTGGAGAAAATTGATACACCAAGTATTTTATTCTTTTTTGGAATTTTAATGAGTATTGCGGCGTTAGAAACAGCACATATTTTACCAGAATTAGCAAAAGGGCTAAATACTTTCTTCAATGGGGACATCAATTTAATTGCAATTAGCATAGGTATGCTATCTTCTTTGTTTGATAATGTGCCTTTAGTGGCTGCATTACAAAGTATGTATAGTTTGGAGGTATTCCATACCGACCATTATTTTTGGGAATTACTAGCCTATACTGCTGGAACGGGAGGTTCCTGTTTAATTATTGGTTCTGCTGCTGGTGTGGCTGTAATGGGTATGGAAAAGATTGATTTTATCTGGTATCTTAAAAATATTAGCTGGATAGCATTTTTTGGTTTTATAGCTGGGGCGTTATCTTTAATTTTAGAAGCTGCCATAATGCATTGGATGTAATTATTTCTTAAAGGTCTTTTTATAATTAATGGCCATTACAATAAGTATAATCGCTAGTCCAAAAAATTCTCTTGATTCTTCTACCCATGGCGTTTCAGCTTTCATGGTGGAAGTTATGCTACTCGCATTATGGAATTTTATCCAATCTATAATACCATTGGTGTCAAACATTTTATAAATGGCATAAGGTACAAATCCTATGAACCCAATTTGGTATAATTCTTTGAGTACTTTTTTATTTCTAGCTTCTTGAAAACATAGAAAAGCAGGGTATAGGTATATGGGGATCCATACATAAGGGTCTGGATCATTGTATTGAAGGACAGCAAATACGATGAAGATAAAAGTGAAGATATAGTTGAAGATTTTCATTCAGTGAAAATAACTAAATTTTATAAATGGTGACCGGATGGTTGCTTAGCAACATCCGCTTCGCAGTTGCCTTACTCAAAGCCCTTCGGATTAGCTCGGATTTCATCCTCTCTTTTCCTTGCGCATTGGTCGTACCCAAAGCCCTTAAAAACATCAGCGGAGCTGATGTTTTTGGTTTTTTGTCTCTCGTCTGTTTACGAAAGCGAGCTTTCGACACAGCCTCGAAACAAAAAACCCGCACTGTTCGTGCGGGCTTTGTGACCCCGTCAGGATTCAAACCTGAAACCTTTTGATCCGTAGTCAAATACTCTATTCAGTTGAGCTACGGGGCCATTCACTTGCTAACCCAGTCAATAAGGGGTGCAAATATACCCCAAAAAGCCATTCTTCCAAAGGATTTTGGCTAAATAATTGAGTTTTAATAGCTTAAACACTAGTAATGCCAGCGCACAAATGCCTCTATTGCTGCGTATTTGGTAAGGCCTAATTTAGCATACAGTTCAGCGGTATTGGCATTGCGAATTTCAGCTCTTTGCCAGAATTCCCTTGCATCTGTACCTTGGAAAGGCACACTATCTTTTTGAGACTGATGTATGAATATACCAAAGCGTTTTTTCATTACTTGGTCTGGGCTCATTGGAACGGCCATTTCAATTTCTGAAATATCCCACTCTTGCCAAGCACCTTTGTATAACCATACCCAACAATCTTTTACCCAATCTTCTCCAGCTGTTTTTAATCTGCGCATACTTTCAAAAATGACTTCCAAACAAACCTTATGGGTGCCATGTGGATCGGCTAAATCTCCTGCACAATATACTTGGTGAGGTTTAACCTTCCTTAATAATTCCATGGTGATTTGAATGTCTTCTTCACCCATTGGTTTTTTATCAATAGCACCTGTTTCATAAAAAGGCAGGTTCATGAAATGATAATTTTGTTCTGCGATGCCAACATATCTACAAGTTGCTTTTGCTTCACATCTTCTAATTAATCCTTTAATGGATCTAATTTCTGAAGTGTCCAATTCACCAGGTTTTTTACCAGATAAGAATTGTCTTGCTTCACTCAAAATTTCATTGGATTTTTTATTGTCAATACCAAATAGGTCTTCAAAACCCACTGCAAAATCTAAGAAACGGGTAACAAATTCGTCTGTTACCGCAATGTTTCCGCTGGTTTGATAAGCCACATGTACATCATGTCCTTGATTGTGCAAACGCATGAAAGTTCCACCCATACTGATGATATCATCATCTGGGTGAGGAGAGAAGATCATCACTCTTTTTGGATGTGGAGTACTTCTTTCTGGATGTGCTGGTATCACTGCATTGGGTTTACCTCCAGGCCATCCTGTAATAGAATCTCGCAGCATATAAAATACTTGCAAATTGATATCATACACAGATTCTTTTATAACCAATAAATCGGCTAAACTATTTTCTTTATAATCATCAGCTGTTAAGCTTAAAACAGTTTTATTTAACTTTAATGCAAGTTCAATAACTGCCTTCTTAATATTTTGTGGAGTCCATTCACATGAGCCCGTTAACCATGGAGCTTTATGTCTGGTCAATTCTGATGCTGCAAATTCATCAATGATATATGTACAATCATCATGGTTTTGTAAAACACTTGCAGGAATTTGTTCTGTAACATCTCCCTCAACAGATTTTGCAACAATATCTGCTTTATTACCCCAAGCCAATAATACAATCTTCTTTGCTTTCATAATGCTGCCAATACCAACAGTGATAGCAGTTCTAGGCACTTTGTTTAAATCATGCCATTCATACAAATTAGCCATTCTAGTTAAATGATCTAAATGAATCACTCTTGTTTTGGAATGGAAGCTTGAACCTGGTTCGTTAAATCCTATATGACCGTTTTTACCAATCCCTAAGATTTGTAAATCAATACCGCCTAATTTTTCAATGGTTTGTTCGTAAGCAACACATTTTTCTTTTAATTCTTCTTTTGTCCATTCTGAATTAGGAAGATGGATATTTTTTGGATCAATATCTATATGGTCAAACAAATGACGATGCATAAAACTCCAATAACTCTGATAGGCGTTTCTTGGAATAGGATAGTACTCGTCTAAGTTTACGGTAACTACATTTTTAAAACTCAATCCTTCTTCTTTATGCATTCGAACCAATTCCTTATATAACAGAATAGGAGTAGCGCCAGTAGCCATGCCCAAAACACATGGCAAATTTTGAGCTTGTTTTTCTTTAATTAAATGGGCAATTTGAGTTGCCAATGCATTAGAACCTTCTGTAGGGTTCTTATAAATTTTTACGGGAATCTTTTCAAATGATTCTAACATAGTAATGTTTTATTATTACGATATAAATATACATAAAAAACGCCCCAATTTTAAGGAGCGTTTTAGTATTTAATCTACTTTATTAATTTTAATCATATTAGTTGGCATATGCAGTTTAATTGGAGTGCTACCTGTATTGACTACAATATCGCCTTCTTTCACATAACCTTCTTTTTTCAATATTTGTATTTGATCTGTGATAATCGCATCCAAACTTTCTTCTTTATCATAATAAAAAGCTTTAACTCCCCAGCTTAATGATAATTGATTGACCAAACTTGCTTCTTTAGTAAAAACAAATAATGGTGATTTTGGACGGAAACTACTCAACATAAAAGCCGTGTATCCAGATTGTGTCATACCCACTAATGCTTGAGATCCGCTATCGTCGGATAATCTACATGCACTATAACAAAGAGCGTCACTCAAGAAAGAAGGTGAATGTGGTTGTGGCTTTAAATCTTCTGAACGATTATACTTATAACCATTTTGCTCCACTTCAGAAATAATTTTACGCATTGTTTCAATTACCAATACAGGGAATTGTCCAGTGGCAGTTTCACCACTTAACATTACCGCATCAGCGCCTTCAATTACCGCATTCGCAACGTCTGTTATTTCAGAACGGTTTGGTTTTACGCGATCTATCATGGATTCCATCATTTGAGTTGCCACAATCACTGGCTTAGCTCTATGAATACATTTTCTAATCAATTCTTTTTGAATTAAAGGAATCTTCTCTACAGGTAATTCAACTCCCAAATCACCACGAGCTACCATAATAGCATCACTTGCAATAATAATATCACGAATATTCGTTAATGCTTCTGGCATTTCAATTTTCGCAACAATTTTTGATTTGCTATTATGTTTATTCAAGATCTCTCTTAACATTTCAATATCTGCAACTCTTTTCACAAAACTCAAAGCAACCCAGTCTAATTTTTCTTTGATGATAAATACAGCATCCTCTAAATCTTTTTCAGTTAATGCTGGTAAAGAAATTTTAGTATCAGGTAAATTCAATCCTTTTTTTGAAGATATAATTCCTCCTAATGAAACAGTAACTTTCACATCACCATTTGCTTCTACACTCTTTACTTTCACTTCAATTTTACCATCATCAATCATGATGGTGTTGCCAACAACTACATCGCCTGCAAGGTTAGGGTAGGATACATAGATTTTTTCCATGGTGCCAATACACTTATCATTTGATAAGGTTAACACATCGCCTACTTTCACCTCTAATCTATTGTTTTCAATTTCACCCACTCTTAATTTTGGACCTTGTAAGTCTCCCAAAATGGCCACTGTGCATCCTAATTCTTTATTGATGCCTCTAATGTTGTCAATAATTTTTTTCTTGTCTTCGTGACTACCATGAGAAAAGTTTAAACGAAACACATTCACACCTGCAATCACTAGTGCTTTTAATTGATCGTATGTTTCGCAAGCTGGACCTACTGTTGCTACAATCTTTGTTTTGTGATGTGTTGGTTTGTAAGTTGGTTGACTCATTTTTATTTTTATTGGGGATTTAACTAGCTAATATTTTTACAATTTTCATCCACTCATCAGAGATTTTTTGTTTTGCTTTAACAGCATTGTCTAATGGAGTATACTTTAATTTATTATCCTCGATGCCTACCATAACATTGTGGGTACCATTCAACAAACATTCCACAGCGTGATAACCCATTCTGCTGGCAATTAATCTATCCAAACAACTAGGGGAACCACCTCTTTGAATATGCCCTAATATACAAACTCGAATATCTGCATTGGGTAATCTTTGTTTTAAGAAATCACCCACTTGTGTTCCGCCTCCAAACTCGTCACCTTCAGCAACTACTACAAGGTTCACTAATTTCTTTCTTTTTTCTTTCTCAGTTAAAGAAGCTACTAAGGCTTCCATATCTGTTTTAGATTCTGGAATTAAAATATTTTCAGCTCCTGTTGCAATACCGCTATGAAGAGCAATATAACCTGCATCTCTTCCCATTACTTCTACTACAAATAATCTGTCATGAGCATCAGCCGTATCTCTAATTTTATCTATAGCTTCTACTGCTGTGTTTACTGCTGTATCAAATCCAATGGTAAAGTCACTTCCTGCAATATCTTTATCAATGGTTCCAGGTAAACCAATACATGGAATATCAAATTCGTTACTAAATTTTTGTGCTCCTTTAAAACTTCCGTCTCCACCAATTACAACAATCCCGTCAATACCTCTTTTTTTAAGATTTTGATAAGCTGTTTGACGACCTTCTGGAGTGAAGAATTCTTTTGATCTTGCTGTCTTTAAAATAGTTCCACCTCTTTGTATAATATTTCCAACAGATTTAGAATCCATTTGAAATATATCATCTTCAATCATCCCATTATAACCTCTAGTAACCCCAAAAACTTCTAACCCATGATAAACTCCAGTTCTAACCACAGCTCTGATAGCGGCATTCATACCGGGGGCGTCTCCACCAGAAGTTAAAACGGCAATTTTGTTGACTTTTTTAGTAGACATAATTTTTTGAGTTATTCTTTAAAGCATTGATTTACAAGTTGCAATCAACGCACTATCGATTAAACGGAGCCACAAATTTAAACATTTGAAGCCAATTAACCACCGAATAACGAAAATGTGGGTATTTTTCTACTAATTTACAAGCAAATGTTAGTTTTGGGTATATCTATTTCGACTCTAAGGCCACTAAATCATTGAATGCAATTTCATACTCCTTGTTCATTGTTTGAATCAAAGCATTTTTATCTTGGTAGGATTTTTCGATTTGTTTCAATTTATTGGCATCGCTATATATGGATGGGTCTGCCATTTCTATTTCAATAGCAGCTTTTTCTTTATTCAAGGTTTCTATATTTTGTTCTAATTGAGCTATCGCTTTTTGTAATTTCTGTATTTGTTTTTGTACATCCTTATCTATTGGACCTGTCTGTTTTTCTGGTTCAATAACATTAATGGGTTTAGCAGGTTCTTGTTTTACTTTGATAGCTTCCGGTTGATTTTGCTTTTGTTTGGCCATTCTTTCTTTCCATGCTACCCATTCTGTATAATCACCTTTGAATTCGATAATTTTTTCGTCCTCAATCTCCCAAATCTTATTAGCCGTTTTAGAGATGAAATATCTATCGTGACTTACTAAAATAATGGAACCATCATATTTGGTTAATGCTTCCGCCAATAATTCAACAGTGGCCATGTCCAAGTGATTGGTAGGCTCATCCAACATTAAAAAATTCGCTTTACTAATAATGGTCTTCGTTAATGCAACTCTAGCTTTCTCACCTCCACTCAAAATTTTAATCCTTTTATCAACATCGTCACCACCAAACAAGAAACAACCCAATAAAGCTCTTAATTCAAGATCGGTTTTCTTTGTCCCACATTCTTGCACTTCTTGTAAAATAGTATTGTTTAAATTCAATGATTCTAATTGATGCTGTGCATAAAAACTTTCTTCTACATTATGTCCCCAAACTCTTTCTCCTTCAAAACTTTCCATGCCTGCTACAATCCTTAAAAGGGTGGACTTCCCTTTGCCATTCGCTCCAATCAAAGCAATCTTATCACCTCTTTCAATTTCTGCAAAAGCGTTTTCTAAAATGGTTTGAGTAGGGTAGGTCTTTGATATGCCTTTTAAGTCTACTAAAACTTTACCAGGTGTTTTATCTACTGCGAAATTGATTTTAATATTTGGTCGCTCCAATTGAACATCTTCAATTACTTCTAATTTATCCAATCGTTTTTGAATAGATTGTGCTTGTGCGGCTTTAGAAGCTTTTGCCTTAAACCTTTCAATAAATCTTTCTTGTTGACGAATATAGTCTTGTTGGTTCTCAAAAGCTCTTTGTTGAATTTCTATTCTTTGTACTTTTTCTACTTCATAGTACTCGTAATCACCAGTATAGAAATTTAATTGTTGTTGATACACTTCAACAATTTTATTCACCATTTTATTCAAGAAGAATTTATCGTGACTCACAATGACCACACTACCTTTGTAATGCAATAGGTATTTCTCCAACCATTCAATACTCGGTAAGTCCAAGTGGTTAGTAGGTTCATCTAGTAATAAAACATCTGGGGCTTGTAAAATCATTTTTGCCAACAATACACGCATTCTCCATCCTCCACTAAATTCTTTATAAGGTCTTGCTAAGTCTTTTGTGGTGAATCCTAGACCATGTAAAACTTCTTCGGCTTTATGATTAATATTATAACCATCTAATACATCAATCTCGTGTAAGGCATCTGTATATTTAATTAACAAATCATTGTCATCCGGATTGGCTTCCAATTCTTTTCCTAATTGTTCAACTTCTTTTTCTAATTCCCTTACTCTTTCAAAAGCACCTAATGCCACTTCTGTAATGGTTTCGTTGGTGTCAAAACTTAATAAATCTTGGTGCAAATAGCCGATGGTGGTATCTTTTCCTTTTTCAACCGTTCCTTTAGAAGGAGTGTATTGACCTACTAATAATTTTAAAATAGTAGACTTTCCTGTTCCATTATAACCAATAAGGCCAATTCGCTCTCCCGGCTGAATATGCCAAGTGGCATCTGTGATGATGGCTCTTGCGCCAAATTCGAAGGTTACATTTTGAAGGCCTATTAACATATCTTTATTTTCAGACCGCAAAGTTAGCGTCTTGAACTGTCTAAATATGCATAAATTTGAAAAAATTATTCCTTGTGAAATATTTAATGTTTTTATTGAGTGTCTGCTTATTTTTTAGCTGTACAGAACAAACCAATCAAGATCAAGAGTCTGTTTATTGGGCATACCATCCCCAAAATCATCAAGACAGTTGGGATCAACAAGCATTTATTTTATTAGATGAATACCAAAAAATTCAAGATAATTACAATGTGGCTGATTCTTTGGCATTAAAAGCTGCTGTTCAAAATTTATTAGCAACCACCGATACTATTATTGCGCAGAATACTTCAGTAGATTCTTTAACACAAAATATTTGGTTGCCAGGATTGCAAAGTTTTCGAAACGAATTAGAAGCTTTTACTTTAGAGCAGGATGTATTCCCATTAAATGACCAATTTAAAATGTGTACAGTTAGTTTGGTTCATTTTTTAGGAGATATTGGGTATATTAAAACCAATATATACGTGTTTCAAAAAATGGATGGTGATAATGATTGGTTTTGGATAGGATCAAAAAAGACTAGTAAAAATCCATTTGATAAAACAGATAGACAAGTATATAGCGCCAATTTCAATCTACAAGAGCCATAAATCTTTATTCTTTGGGAGGAGGGATATAGCTTACTATAATTTTTGCGTTCATTTTATTGGTAGAAGTAATGAACAATTCCTGTCTTCTGTCACCATCTTTTAATACCAGCAATGCTGTATTTGGTGGAACAGTCCCCATATTATGTGCTACAATGATGATTTCGTGCTCATTGATCACTTCTGATAAAGTGAATTCCAAATGAATGGCCTTATAACTCAATCTCTTTTTACTAACTAATAATTTTTTATTGTCATACACTATAATGGTATCATTGTCGATGGTTCCATTATCATACAAATCAATACTAAATTGTTTACTTGATGTAGTAATTTTTTTAGCTAATCTATTTTCTCTAGCAACCAATGCCCATGGCACGGTTTGAAATCCATAACCTTGTTTAATTCTTATTTCTGTTTCAATATCTTCTGGCTCATTTAAAATAGCTTCTTCCATTACTGGCTCATCTTGAATGCTATTGATTTGCACATTTTGAATAGCAGTGTTGATGTTCTCTGGACTTGATTTAGTATTTGAAGCTACTTTATTATTAACCACTGCAAGCTTATTGGTATTATTAGGTTTGCTTGAGTTGTTGGTATTTGTATTAATTACATTATTTGTTTTTTGTAGATTTGTTTTTGCAGGGGGTAATACAGTATTAACCGTCTTTGTTTCAGTAATAGTTTTGCTTGGTATTACTTTGTTTTTTTCAGCAGCTTTTTCTTTTTCATTTTTTTGTTTAGCTGCTCTCTCTGAAGCAATTAATTTTTGAATGGGTAAGTCTTTTTCCAAATAGATTTTACCACCACCACAATCCTTGCCTGTTTTTTTATTATAAGATGTATAAGTTCCTTCAATGATTTCATGTCCTCGAATATTCTTATACATCAAAAAATTATTCATCAAACAAGGGGTATAATTTTCTTGAATAGATAGATCAAGAAATCCTTGCTCTTCGATATGAACTAAATGAGTGGTTTTATCTAAAGATCCAGTGGCATATGCATGTGCCGAAAAATCACTGCTCAATTTGGTATAGGTACTGATGGTTAATTGTCCTTGAGGGCCCTGAGTTATATCCATTTCATAGCTGTATACTTTTCCAATTGGGCTATTGTTTGGATTAAAGAAACCCTTCCATTTTCCCTCCATTTGTTGAGCAAAAAGGGAATTTGAGCTCCAACAGTATAATATGCAAAGGATTAAAATACGCATAAGGCAAATCTAAGGAATTTTGCTACCTTTGCGCTCTTATATATATTGTAATAAAACATGGTTCAAATTCAATTTCCAGACGGTGCAGTGAGATCTTATGAAAAAGGAATTACTGCTTTAGGTATTGCTAAATCCATTAGTGAAGGTTTGGCAAAAAAAGTATTAGCGGCTACAGTAAACGGAGAGGTTTGGGATGCCACGCGCCCCATTCACCAAGATGCTGCTCTGAAATTATTGACCTGGGATGATGCTGATGGAAAATCTACCTTCTGGCATTCTTCTGCGCATTTATTGGCAGAAGCAGTTGAATTGCAATTTCCTGGTGCAAAATTTTGGGTAGGACCAGCAGTTGAAAAAGGTTTTTATTATGATATTGATTTAGGAGACAATCATATTAAAGAAGAAGATGTGATTGCGCTTGAAAAGAAAATGAATGAATTAGCTAAGCAAGCAAATGCTTATATCAGAAAAGAATTAAGTAAAGCAGAAGCAGTTGCTTATTTTACAGAGAAAGGGGATGAGTATAAATTAGATTTATTATCTGGCTTAGAAGACGGAACAATTACTTTTTATACACAAGGTCAGTTTACAGATTTATGTCGTGGACCGCATATTCCTAATACAGGAGCTATTAAAGCAATTAAGATTACCAATATTGCAGGTGCATTTTGGAAAGGAGATGAGAAAAACAAAATGTTGACTCGTGTTTACGGAATCACTTTTCCTAATCAAAAAGAATTAGACGAGTACTTATTGCTTTTAGAAGAAGCGAAGAAGAGAGATCACAGAAAATTAGGAAAAGAATTAGGAATTTATACTATGGATGATGATGTGGGCCCAGGTTTGCCTTTATGGATGCCTAATGGTACAATCATAATTGAAGAGTTAGAAGGATTAGCAAAAGAGACTGAAGAAGCTGCTGGATACAAGCGTGTGGTAACTCCACATATCGCGAAGGAGAGTATGTATATTACAAGTGGACACCTGCCGTATTATCAAGATAGCATGTTCCCTCCAATGGAATTAGATGGAACAAAATATTATTTGAAAGCGATGAATTGTCCACATCATCATAAAATTTTTGATGCAGAACCTAAGAGCTACAAGGACATGCCTTTGAGATTGGCTGAGTATGGAACTTGTTACCGTTACGAGCAATCTGGTGAATTGTTTGGATTGATGCGTGTGAGATGTTTACATATGAATGATGCGCATATTTATTGCACCAAAGAACAATTTGCAGCTGAGTTTCGTGCAGTAAATGATATGTATTTGAAGTATTTCAAAATATTTGGAATCGATAAATATGTAATGCGTTTAAGCTTGCACGATCCTGCAAAATTGGGGCAGAAATATATTAATGAACCTGAACTTTGGTTAGAAACCGAAGCAATGGTTCGTTCTGTTTTAATTGAAACAGGTACTCCATTTGTTGAAGTACAGGATGAGGGTGCATTCTATGGCCCTAAGATTGATGTTCAAATTTGGAGTGTGATTGGAAGAGAGTTTACATTGGCAACCAACCAAGTGGATTTTGCACAAGGAAAACGCTTCAACTTAAATTTTACTAATAAAGACAACGAGCCTGAAACTCCGTTGATTATACATCGTGCTCCATTAGGAACACACGAGCGTTTTATTGGATTTTTGTTGGAACACTATGCGGGTAAATTCCCTGTTTGGTTAGCACCTTTACAAGTGAAGATTTTGCCAATTAGTGATAAGTTCATGCCTTATGCACAAGAGGTTTTAGCCCAATTTAAGAAAGCGGGAGTGCGTGTTGAGATAGATGACAGAAATGAAAAAATTGGTAAAAAGATCCGAGATACCGAAATCATGAAAGTGCCTTATATGTTGGTGATTGGAGAGAAAGAAGTTGCAGAAAGTAAACTTTCTGTTCGACGCCAGGGTAAAGGAGACCTAGGTATGTTGGACAAAAACGAATTCCTAGCCAAAGTAGTGGAAGAAATTGAAGAGAGATTGGCTCCGGAAGCATAACAATGACTATCTTTACAAAACACTAAACAACGTTTTAATATTTAATGGCATTACCTAACAGAGGACCCAGATTTAACCCAAGGTTTCAAAGACAACAAGAACCAGAGCATCGCATCAATGATCGTATCCGTGTACCACAAATTAGATTAGTTGGAGACAACATCGAAGTAGGTGTTTATAACACGCAAGATGCTTTGAAAATAGCTGCTGATCAAGGTTTAGACTTAGTAGAAATTTCACCCACTGCAGATCCACCAGTTTGCAAAGTCATCGATTACAAGAAATTTCTTTACGAGAAAAAGCGTAAGGAAAAAGAAATGAAGGCGAATTCTAAGCAATCTGAAATCAAAGAAATTCGTTTCACACCAGGAACAGATGACCATGATTTTGATTTTAAAGCAAAACATGCAGAGAAGTTTTTACAAGATGGAAACAAAGTGAAAGCCTATGTTCAATTCAAGGGTCGTGCGATTATGTTCCAAGACAGAGGCCAATTGCTGTTATTAAAATTTGCAGAAAGATTAGCTGAAATGGGTGCTTTAGAAAGCATGCCTAAATTAGAAGGAAAGAGAATGTTTGCCATTTTTCAGCCTAAAACAGGTAGTAAGAAAAAAGCAAGTCCATCTAACTAATTGTTAATCAATATATTAAAAAAGAGTCTTCCAAAGAGGACTCTTTTTTATTTTGAGCGAAAGAGGCTCATTTTTTTTGGCTAATCAGTGATTCCGCTGTACCTTTGCCATCCATTTCCCACAAGGCCCAATAAGTGTATTACCTGAGTAATACCGCCAGCAGGGAGTAATCGATAAGATTATAATAATGCCAAAAGTAAAAACTAACTCAAGCGCAAAGAAGCGTTTCAAAGTTACTGGTACTGGTGAAATCACTTACCAAAAAGCGTTCAAAAGACACATCCTTACTAAAAAATCAACCAAGCGTAAAAGAGCTATGAGACAAAAAGGTCTTGTAGGTGCTACGAACAAAGACTTCGTTTTACGTTTATTAAGATTGAAAGGATAATTCCTCCGAATTTTAAATCAAACACATTTAAATTAACCGAGTCGAAGTCTTGAGACCGAAGATTCAATAAAATATTAATTATGCCACGTTCAAAAAATGCCGTTGCATCTAGAGCAAGAAGAAAGAAAATATTAGACCAAGCAAAAGGTTTCTATGGTAAGCGTAAAAACGTATATACCGTTGCCAAAAACGTATTAGAGAAAGGTTTAACTTACTCATATGTAGGTCGTAAATTGAAAAAGCGTGAGTACCGCAGTTTATGGATTGCGCGTATCAATGCTGCTGTAAGAGAAGAAGGTTTAACTTATAGCCAATTCATTAACTTATTAGCAAAGAAAGGATCTGATTTAAACCGTAAAGTATTGGCAGATTTAGCAATGAATGAGCCAGCTACTTTCAAAGCGTTGATCCAATCAGTGAAAGCTTAATTTCACTCTTGAATATTAAAAATGAGTCTCCAATAAAGAGGCTCATTTTTTTTGCCCCCAATATCCGTTCAAAGGACTATTTTTGTATTCTAAAATTGAACAGCTAACAACCCCTGCGTAATTAATGAACAATACCTACACCTCTCTGGTAAAACAGACCTTTCATTTTCCTCAAGAAGGATTTGATGTTGATGATAATGGTTATTTAGAATTTAATGGACTTGATTTAAAAACCATCATTGAAAAACATGGTACTCCTTTAAAGTTGACATACTTACCAAAAATTGGTATGCAAATCAATAAGGCAAAGAAAATGTTTGCTGACGCTTTTAAAAAGCATAAATATGAAGGTCAATATTTTTATTGTTATTGTACCAAAAGTTCGCATTTCTCTTTTGTAGTTGAAGAAGCTTTATCGCATGGTGTCCATTTAGAAACTTCTTATGCATACGATATTGAGATTATCAATCAATTGTATAAAAGAAGAAAGATCAATAAAGACATTTTTGTTATTTGTAATGGGTATAAACAAAAAACTTATACAAGTAGAATTACTAAATTGATTAACAGTGGTTTTAAAAACGTTATTCCTGTATTAGATAATGTAGAAGAGTTGCAGTTTTATAAGCGAAATGCCAAACAACCATTTAAAGTAGGTATTAGAGTTGCAGCAGAAGAAGAGCCTAGCTTTCCTTTCTACACTTCTCGCTTAGGTATTAGAGCTAAAGATATTTTGGAATTTTATGTGGATGAAATCGAAGGATATGAAGATAAGTTCCAATTGAAAATGCTTCATATCTTTTTAAATAAAGGGATTAAGGATGATATTTATTATTGGTCGGAGTTGAATAAGATTATCAATCTTTATTGTCAATTAAAGAAAATTTGTCCTGAATTGGATTCAATAAACATTGGTGGCGGATTCCCAATTAAACATTCTCTTGGCTTTGAATATGATTATAGTTTCATGATTAATGAAATTGTTTCAAATATCAAGAAGGCTTGTAAGAAGGCGAAAGTTCCGATGCCAAACATCTATACAGAATTTGGAAGTTATACAGTAGGAGAGAGTATGGCCCATATTTACAAAGTATTGGCTGAGAAAAAACAAAATGATAGAGAATGCTGGTATATGATTGATTCATCATTTATTACAACACTTCCTGACACTTGGGGTATTGGTGAGAAATTTTTGATGTTACCAGTGAATAAATGGGAAAACGATTATCAGAGAGTTGTATTAGGAGGCATTACTTGTGATAGTCATGATTATTATGATTCAGAAGAACATATTAATGAAGTATTCCTACCAAAATTGAAAGATGCAGAGAAAGGAGATAAAGTAGAAGAGAATAGCGAGTCATTATATGTTGGATTTTTTCATACAGGAGCATACCAAGATCAAATTAGTGGATATGGAGGTATTAAGCATTGCTTGATTCCATCTCCCAAACATGTAATTGTAGAGAAAGACCCAAAAACGGGAAAATTGGTGGATTGGGTCTATGCTAAAGAGCAATCTGCTCAGTCCATGTTGAAAATTTTAGGATACCTTAGATAGTTCAAATACTATAAAATATCTTCTTATTTAAAGGCCTCATTTAGAGGCCTTTTTTAGTGTTTTCAGGCCATTATGACCTAAAAAAAGCTATATTAAGGTATTGTTAAATGCCAAAATGGCTTTAAAACAAATTTGTAAGGGATTTTAAAAATACCTAATTTTGGTACAAATAGATGTGATATGTACCCCGCAGAGATAGTTTTACCAATGAAGGCCGAGTTAGTGGATAATGGTTTTGAAGATCTAACAACAGCAGCAGAAGTTGAACAAGCAGTGAAACAAGATGGTACAACATTAGTTGTGATAAATTCAGTTTGTGGTTGTTCAGCAGGTGCATGTAGACCAGGAGTTTTAATGGCAGTTGCAAATTCTACAATCAAACCTGATAGAATCACTACAAGTTTCGCTGGATTCGATTTGGAAGCAGTTAATAAAGTAAGAGAATACCACTTACCTTATCCTCCATCTTCACCAGCAATCGCATTATTTAAAAACGGAGAACTAGTGAGCATGGTGGAAAGACACCATATCGAAGGTACTCCTGCTCAAGTGATCGCTCAACATTTAATTTCTGTGTTCAAAGAACATTGTAATTAATAAAGATATTGAAGGGTTTTTGTTTTTAGATGGGTTAGTAAAATACGGCCGCACTTTCTAGTGTGGCCCTTTTTTTTCGTATCATTGCATATACTATCAACAAAATTTATGTATCCCAATTTATATTTTTTAATCCGTGATATTTTTGGCATCCAACTAAGTGGTTTACAATTAGTAAACACCTTCGGATTCTTTGTGGCATTGGCTTTCGTGGGATCTGGTTTTGTGTTACATAGTGAATTAAAGCGTAAAGAAAAGCTAGGAGAATTTACAGCTATTGAAGAAGAAATAATCATTGGTGCTCCAGCCACTTGGGGTGAATTGGCAACAAGCTTAATTTTTGGTTTTCTATTTGGGTATAAATTGGTAGGTGCATTTTTAATAGAGGGTGCATTGTCTAATCCACCATTATTTATTTTTTCAAGTCAAGGAAGTATGGGTGCCGGAATTTTAGTGGCAGCTGTGATGACTTATTTAAAATGGAAAGAGAAAGATAAAGTGAAATTAGCAGTACCTGAAAAAAAGAGATTGCTTGTTTGGCCTCATGACAGAGTAGGTGATATAGTTTTACAAGCGGCTTTATGGGGATTTATTGGAGCGAAAATTTTTCATAATCTTGAAAACCTAAATGATTTTGCAAGAGACCCATGGGGTTCTTTAATCGCATTCTCAGGTTTAACTTTTTATGGTGGATTGATTGTTGCAACCATTGCAATTATCATTTACATAAAAAAATATAAAATTCGCGTTATACATTTTGCAGATGCGATGGCGCCTACTATGCTTTTTGCATATGCAGCTGGAAGAATTGGATGCCATATGAGTGGTGATGGAGACTGGGGAATCGTTAATTTGAATCCTAAGCCTTTTTCTTGGTTACCTGATTGGGCCTGGGCATATCAATATCCAAATAATGTGGTGAATGAGGGAGTTCGAATAGCAGGATGTTTTGGTAATTATTGTAATCAATTGCCTTTGCCGGTTTACCCAACCACACTTTTTGAAATTATAGGTACTTTTATACTGTTTTTGATCATGTGGTCTTTCCGAAAAAAAGTGCGTCAACCAGGTATCTTGACAGGTGTTTATTTGGTTTTTGCAGGTGTGGAGCGTTTATTAGTGGAGCAAATTAGGGTCAATAATAAATATGATTTTTTGCCTTTTCAGCCTACTCAGGCAGAGTTAATCTCGGTATTTTTAATCATATTTGGATGCCTATTTTTATTTAAATCAACGTCTTGGTTTAAACTAGATCCAATTCAATAAATTGTAACATTAAACTATCCATATATGCCATCATTTGATATTTCTAGTACGGTAGACATTCAAACATTAGACAATGCAGTGAATGTGGTTAAGAAAGAAATCACCAATCGCTTTGATTTTAAAGGGGTTCACGTGGTGATTGATTTAAACAAAAAAGAGTATTTGGTTAAATTAGAGTCTGATTCAGAGATGAAGGTGCAGCAAATTGTAGATGTTTTATTAAGCAGATCCATCAAACAAGGGATTGATTCCAATGCATTTGATCTGGGAAAAGAGCCCCAACCAAGTGGTAAAATCTTTAAAAAAGATGTTCCTGTAAGAAATGGTTTAAAACAAGAGGACGCTAAGAAAATCGTTAAATTCATCAAAGACAAGGGTTTGAAAGTACAAACCGCAATAATGGACGATATTATTCGTGTCACAGGTAAGAAAATTGATGACTTACAAGAAGTTATAGCTGCTTGTAGGGCTGAAAATTTCGGAATTCCCTTACAATATGTCAATATGAAGTCTTAAATTAGGCTTTATTGGCCCTAAATTTGGTCAAAATATTGTTTTGGCCTACCTTTGCAACCTATTCAATAATTGTACGGCAAAAACCGTGCTTCCTTAAAAATTCATACAATGAAACAAGGTGTCCATCCAGAAAGCTATCGTTTTGTAGTGTTCAAAGACATGTCAAACGGTACCTCTTTTTTAGGCAAATCATGCGCTCAAACAAAAGAAACGATTCAATTTGAAGACGGTAAAGAATATCCAGTAATCAAATTGGAGATTTCAAACACTTCTCATCCATTCTACACTGGTAAAAACATGTTAGTGGATACTGCTGGTCGTATCGATAAGTTCAACAAGCGTTACGCAAAAAAAGCATAAATCTGAGTGCTATCAAGCCTCATTTTTAAATAAGATTAAAACCCTTTCTTACGTTAATTGTAAGAGAGGGTTTTGAATTTTCAGCCCCTTCAATACTTATCTTTGTTAAATTAAAATCAGCTTATGCAGCAATTAGATATTTTAGCTTTTGGCGCCCATCCAGATGATGTGGAGTTGGGTTGTGCTGGCACTATTTTAGCTGCAGTAGCGGAAGGGAAGAAAGTGGGTATCATAGATTTGACGAAAGGAGAATTAGGTACTAGAGGAACAGTGGCGATTCGTTTAAAAGAAGCACAAGAAGCTAGCAAAATTTTGGGAGTAGCAATTAGAGAAAATTTAGGAATGGCAGATGGATTTTTTAAAAATGATCAAGAACATCAGTTGGCCATTATTGAATGCATAAGAAGATTTCAACCTACTATTGTTTTATGTAATGCACCTGAAGATAGGCACCCTGATCATGGTAGAGCAGCTAGTTTAGTAGAGGATGCGTGTTTTCTTGCGGGCTTGTCTAAAGTTCAAACAAGTTATCAAGGAGCAAATCAAACTGCATGGAGACCTGCCAATGTTTTTCATTATATCCAATCAAGAAATCTAACACCTAGTTTTGTGGTTGATATAAGTGTTCATATGGATAAAAAAATGGAATCTATTTTAGCGCACTCTTCTCAATTTTTTGATCCTAATTCTACAGAACCCAATACATTTATTTCAGGAAATTCTTTTTTAGAATTTGTGAAAGGTAGAGCGAAAGAATTGGGACAACAAATTGGGGTAGACTATGCAGAAGGATTTATTTCAAATAAACTAATTGGTGTCAAAAGTTTTGATGGCATCATTCAAAATAAAACTTAATCAAATGGCTATTGTTAAAGTTGGATTAATTCAAATGTCATGTACTGCTGATGTAGCAGCAAATAAACATAAAGCTGTAGAAAAAATTAAAGAAGCTGCAAAAGGTGGAGCAAATATTATTTGTTTACAAGAGTTATATACCTCATTATATTTCTGTGATGTAGAAGCCTATGAAAATTTTAAATTGGCAGAACCTATACCCGGTAAGACTACAGATGAATTGAGTGCTTTGGCAAAGTCATTAGGGGTAGTGATTATTGCATCTTTATTTGAAAAAAGAGCAGAGGGTTTATATCATAATACCACTGCTGTTTTAGATGCTGATGGAACTTATTTAGGCAAATACCGTAAGATGCATATCCCTGATGATCCTGCATATTTTGAAAAATTTTATTTTACCCCAGGAGACTTAGGATACAAAGTTTTTAAAACCAAATTTGCAACCATTGGAGTATTGATCTGTTGGGATCAATGGTATCCAGAAGCTGCTAGAATTACTAGCTTAATGGGTGCTGAAATGTTATTTTATCCAACTGCGATTGGATGGGCAACTGCGCAAGATGAAGCTACCAATACAGAACAATACAATGCATGGCAAACTATACAAAGAAGTCATGCAGTAGCAAATGGCGTTCCGGTGATTAGTGTAAATAGAGTTGGATTAGAGCAAGATGGATTAATGAAATTTTGGGGAGGAAGTTTTGTGAGTAATCCATTTGGTACTTTATTGTATAAAGCTTCTCATGATCAAGAAGAAGTAGCAGTGATTGATATTGATACCGATAAATCAGATAGTTACAGAACTCACTGGCCTTTCTTAAGAGATAGAAGAATCGACTCTTATAGTCCCATTGTAAAAAGGTATATTGACGATGAAGCATAAATTAGATATATTTTCTGGTCAAACTCCTAAATCATTAGGCTATCATTTTCCTGCAGAATTTGCAAAACATGACGCTATTTGGTTAAGTTGGCCACATAAAGAAGAAAGTTGGCCTGGAAAAATTGCTAGTATCTATCCTTCTTATTGTGCTTTTGTAAAAACAGTAGCATTAACTGAAAGAGTGAACATTAATGTGGCGACTGATAAAATGCGTCAAGGAGCGGTTAAGATGTTAGAATTGGCTGGGGTGGATATGAGTAAAGTACAATTTTATATACATCCAACCAATGATGCTTGGTGTAGAGATCATGGCCCATCTTTTTTAATCAGCAATAATGCTGAACATCCAAAAGCAATTGTTGATTGGAATATCAATGCATGGGGTGGAAAATATCCTCCTTTCGATTTAGATGATGTAATTCCAACAAGAATTGCAGAGCAATTAAATCTACCTGTTTTTTATCCTGATATTATCATGGAAGGTGGATCGGTTGATTTTAATGGTGCAGGTACGGTGATTACTTCCACTTGTTGTTTATTGAATGAAAATAGAAATCCTCATTTACATCAAGCTCAAATTGAACAATACTTAGGAGATTATTATGGTATTGAACAAGTCTTATGGGTATCTGAAGGAATAGTGGGAGATGATACAGATGGTCATATTGACGATACAGTAAGATTTGTCAATGAAGATACAGTGCTAACTGTGGTGGAGTCAAATGTGCTTTCTGAGAATTTTGAATTGTTACAGAAAAATTTGAAAGAATTAAAAGCCATGAGATTGGCCAATGGCAAACAATTAAATATTGTTGAATTACCAATGCCTGCAGATGTGATTTATGAAGGTCAATTATTACCGGCTTCTTATGCTAATTTTTATATAAGTAATGGACATGTCATTGTACCTACTTATCAATGTGCTCAAGATGACAAAGCAATGCAGATTATTCAATCATGCTTTCCAACAAGAGAGGTAGTGGGAATTGATTCAACCGATATTATTTGGGGCTTGGGTAGTTTTCATTGTTTAAGCCAACAAGAACCAAGTATTTAATTTTATCTATGTATAATAAGTCTAATTCATTTGGTTTTTTATTTTTCATAGTGCTATTGGTGGCTTGTAATAGTTTTCCTTATCAATCAACAAATCGTTTTTATAAAAAACAAACCAAAGAATTAGTCAAGCAAATTCAATTAGAACCTTCATTACAAATAGTAAATAATTTATCTACAGCAAACCAATGGGTAGGTACTACTAATTTTGATTTACGCAAGCCAAATTTTGTTATTATACATCATACAGCTCAAAATTCATGTGAGCAGACACTTAAAACATTTACTTTAGAAAGAACCAAGGTGAGTGCACATTATGTTATTTGCAAAGATGGAACAATACATCATATGTTGAATGATTATATGCGCGCTTGGCATGGAGGAATAGCAAAATGGGGGAATAACACAGATATCAATTCTAGTTCTATTGGGATAGAATTAGATAATAATGGATTTGAACCATTTGAAACCGCTCAAATTAACAGTTTAATGCTGTTATTGGATAGACTAAAGAATCAATATAAAATACCATCTGAAAATTTTATTGGTCATGGCGATATTGCTCCTAAAAGAAAAGTAGATCCCAATATTTATTTTCCTTGGAACCAATTAGCGTTGAATGGATATGGCGTATGGTACACTCCAGATTCAACAAAAAACCTGCCTGAAAGCCTATCTGTTCCTTTAGCATTGTCTATTGTTGGCTATGATATTGCTGATACTACTGCTGCTATACTTGCATTTAAAAGACATTTTAGACAAGATAGTACAAGCCAAATGTCTTTAGAAGACAGATCTGTTTTGTTCCAATTAATCCAAAGAAAAATATCAGGTAAATAATTGCTCTTTACATTGGAATATTCTTCTAAAAATTTGCACACTAACAATTGTTAGTGTAATTTTGGACAAATTATTAATGTATGGATTTTACTTTATCAGAAGAGCAGTTGATGATTCAAAAAGCTGCACGTGAATTTGCACAACAACAATGTTTGCCAGGAGTAATTGATCGTGATGAAAAGCAAATGGTTCCCAAAGATCAGTTAATGCAATTAGCAGATTTAGGTTTGATGGGAATGATGACAAGCGTTGAATATGGAGGAGCTGGAATGGATACCATTAGTTATGTATTGGCTATGGAAGAAATTAGCAAAGTTGATTCTAGTGTAAGTGTTGCAATGAGCGTGAACAATAGTTTAGTTTGCTGGGGATTAGAACATTATGCAAACGAAGCACAAAAACAACAATATTTAGTCCCATTAGCTCAAGGTAAAAAAGATGGACAATTATATATTGGTGCTTTTCTTTTAAGTGAACCAGAAGCTGGAAGTGATGCAACACATCAGCATACAGAAGCAAAAGATATGGGCGATCATTATATAATTAATGGTATTAAGAACTGGATTACCAATGGATCTACAGCAAGTGTTTATTTAGTGATTGCACAAACCGATTATACAAAAGGCCACAAAGGGATCAATGCGTTTATTGTAGAAAAAAATACACCTGGTGTGAGTGTTGGTGTAAAGGAGAATAAACTAGGCATTAGAGGTAGTGATACGCATGCTATTTCTTTTACAGATGTAAAAGTTCCAAAAGCCAATAGAATAGGTGAGGAAGGTTTTGGATTTAATTTTGCTATGAAAACATTGAATGGTGGTAGAATTGGTATTGCCGCTCAAGCTTTAGGTATTGCTAGTGGTGCATATGAATTGGCATTGGCTTATAGTAAGCAAAGAAAAACTTTTGGAAAGCCGATTCATGAACATCAGGCCATTCAATTTAAGTTAGCAGAGATGGCTACCAAAATTGAAACTGCAAGATTATTATGCTTAAAATCTGCTTGGGAAAAAGATCAACATTTAGATTATACTACCAGTGCTGCTATGGCTAAATTATACGCAAGTGATACAGCGATGTGGGTAACTACAGAAGCTGTTCAAGTACATGGTGGATATGGATTTGTTAAAGAGTTTCACGTAGAAAGATTGATGCGTGATGCTAAGATTACCCAAATTTATGAGGGTACCAGTGAAATTCAGAAAATGGTGATTGGTAGAAGCATTACAAAGTAGTAATTTTGCTTTCTAGTCAACTATTTTGAATGCCTGTTAATACAAATCAATATCATTCCATTATTGCTCAATTGAATCCTCAAAAGGTTCAATTAATTGCAGTGAGTAAGACCAAACCTAATGAGGATATCATTGAATTATATAATTTAGGACAAAGAGCTTTTGGAGAAAATTATGTGCAAGAATTAGTAGATAAAGCTGCTTCTCTTCCTAAAGATATTCAATGGCATTTTATTGGACATTTACAATCCAACAAGGTAAAATACATTGCTCCTTTTGTTCATTTAATTCATGGAGTGGATTCTGAAAAATTATTGCAAGAAATCAATAAACAAGCCATCAAGCAAAATAGAATAATTGATTGTTTGTTGCAAGTTCATATTGCCACAGAAGAAACCAAATTTGGATTTGATGCAGACAGTATTGATGAATTCATACTAAGTGGTAGATTAGCTCAGTATCCAAATATTCAAATCAAGGGCTTAATGGGAATGGCTAGCTTTTCTGAGGATACTAACTTACTTACAAAGGAGTTTACAACTTTAAAACAAATTTTTGATCAGGCTGCTATACAATTGGGGAATCAATTTACCATTCTGAGTATGGGAATGAGTGGTGATTATCCATTAGCTGTAAGCATAGGTAGTAATATGGTTAGAATTGGAAGCCTTTTATTTGGTGCAAGAAAGTAATTGTCATCAAAGTCTCATTCATAAACTTTGATGTATAAAAAAAAAGAGGAGTCACATACGAGACTCCTCTTTTTTTATTTCAGTTAACTAAGTTATTTTCCTTTCCTAAATGAGTCTCCTAAAGGGGACTCATTTATTTTTTAGTGTTATAATCAAATACTAATTGAGTAAATGCTTTCACACCAACAATAAATCCTGATTCATCTAAATAAAAATCTGGTGTATGGTGAGGGCCTGCATTTTTAGGATCGGTTCCTTTTGGCATCGCACCTACATTAAAAAAGAAACTTGGTGCTTTAGCTGCAAAGAAAGAAAAATCTTCAGCACCAGTTACCCAAGTAGATTCTGAAACATTTTCTTCGCCAGCAGCTTTTATTAAAGACGGTAAAGTCTTTTTTACTAAAGCAGGATCATTATAAGTCACTAATGTTTTAGTATCAATTTGAACATCTGCGGTTGCGCCACTACTTTTAGCAATGGTTTCTGCAGTATGTTTTATTCTTTGATGAACATCTTGTTGCATTTTTGAATCTAAGGTTCTAATTGTACCTGTCATCTCTGCAGTTTCAGGAATAATATTAGATCTTACACCACTATTGATCGTTCCTACAGTAATTACAACTGGGGCATTTGTTAAATCCATTTGTCTACTTACAATATGTTGTAATCCTTCTATAATTTGAGCACTAGCTGCAATTGGATCTATACCACCCCATGGTTGTGAGCCATGGCTTCCTTTCCCATTTACTTTGATCGTAAACCAATCAGATGATGCCATAAATGCACCAGACTTATACTTAATAGTTCCTACAGGTGTTTGAGAAGAGATATGAATACCAAATACAGCTTCTACTTTAGGATTATCTAAAGCACCTTCTTTAATCATTAATGGTGCACCACCTTCTTCATTTGCTGGGGGACCTTCCTCAGCAGGTTGAAATAAGAATACTACTGTACCTGGTAAATCTTTTTGTAAAGTACTTAGTACTTTGGCAGTAGCCATTAACATCGCTGTATGTGAATCGTGTCCACAAGCATGCATAACATTTACTTTTTGTCCATTGAATTCAGTCGTTACTTTTGATGCAAATGGTACTGGAGTTCTTTCGTAAACAGGTAAAGCATCTATGTCAGCTCTCAATGCAATGGTTGCTCCTGGCTTGCCACCCTTTAGTACAGCAACAACTCCCGTTTTGGCAACGGGATATCTAACTTCTACATTAGGTAGTGTTTTTAAGAAATCTGCAATGTATTTACCAGTGTTGGTTTCGCGATTTGATAATTCTGGAAACTCATGAAAGTGTCTTCTCCATTGGATCATAGGAGCTTCCACTTCTTTAATCAATTGATTGTATGCTTTTGGTAGTTCCTGAGCATCTGCCATCAAAGTAGCAGTTAAAAAGATTCCGAGTAAGAGTTTACGCATAGTATTTATTTTGTTGTAAAGTATATTATGATTGATATTCTCCAAAGACAGTTCTTAGTGTATCACTAATTTCTCCCAATGTGCAATAAGCTTCAACTGCTTCGATCACTGGTGGCATTAAATTAGTCCCTTCTTTAGCTGCATTTTTAATAGCTAATAAACAATGTTCTACTTTTTGTTGATCTCTATTGTTTTTAAGTGCTTGTAGTCTTTTTATTTGTTCTTGTCTAATGGATTCATTGATTTTTAAAATTGGGATATCAACATCCGTATCATTTCTAAATTGATTCACTCCCACAATAATTTTTTGATTGGATTCTATCGCTTTTTGATAAGCATATGCACTTTCTGCAATTTTATTTTGCATAAATCCCGTTTCAATAGCTGCAACGCTTCCGCCTAATTGATCTATTTGTTGCATTAGTTCCCAAGACTTCTCTTCAATTTCATTCGTCAAATTTTCTACATAATAACTTCCAGCCAAAGGATCTGCTGTTGAAGCAATACCACTTTCATATGCTACAATCTGTTGCGTTCTTAAAGCAATACTAGCTGCTTCTTGAGTAGGTAAGCCTAACGCTTCATCAAAACCATTGGTGTGCAAGCTTTGTGTTCCTCCTAAAACTGCCGCAATGGTTTGTACGGTTACTCTACTAATATTATTATGTGGCTGTTGAGCCGTTAAAGTAGCGCCACCTGTTTGAGTATGAAATCTTAACATCAATGCTTTCTCATCAGTTGCCCCTAAGTCTTTCATAATTTTAGCCCACATGGTTCTAGCAGCTCTAAATTTGGCAACTTCTTCAAATAAATCATTATGTGCATTAAAAAAGAAAGAAAGTCTTTTTCCAAAAACATTGATATCTAATCCTTTTGCCTGAGCAGCCTGTACATATGCTTTACCATTACTTAAAGTAAAAGCTAATTCTTGAACAGCAGTGCTTCCGGCTTCTCTAATATGGTATCCAGAAATACTAATACTGTTCCATTTAGGAAGATGTTCGCTACACCATTCAAAAATATCTGTAATTATTCTCATGGAGGGCTTGGGAGGATAAATATAAGTTCCTCTAGCAGCATATTCTTTTAGAATATCATTCTGTATAGTACCTGATAAAGAAGTAAGTGCAACACCTCTTTGCTTTGCCAATGCAACATAGAAAGCTAGTAAAATAAATCCAGTTGCATTGATGGTCATGGAAGTACTTATTTTATCTAATGGGATATCCTTAAATAAAATTTCCATGTCTTTTAAAGAACAAATTGATACACCTACTTTGCCCACTTCTCCATCTGCTAAATCATGATCTGCATCATATCCAATTTGAGTGGGTAAGTCAAATGCAACACTTAATCCCATTACTCCCTGAGCTAATAAAAAATGATATCTTTGATTACTCTCTTCAGCGGTGGAGAAGCCTGCATATTGACGCATTGTCCATAACTTACCTCTATACATATCAGATTGTACACCTCTTGTATATGGAAAAGTTCCAGGCAATTGGTGGCCATTTAATTCTTTGGGCAGGTCTTCAATAGTGTATACTTTTTTTACCTCAATACCACTATCAGTCTTTTTTGATAAAGAATCCATGCTTCAATTTACGAAAAATAATAGGGAATAAGCTGTTAGAATATTTCTATTTTCGACATTTTAAACAGTTTTATTTTGGGCTATAACCTGTAATTTTGTACTTAAATAGGATAAATATGTCAGCAACAAAAAATATAACCACACCTGTCAGTTTTACTGAAGGAGCTATTGCAGAATTACACAGGTTGATGTCTGAGCCTAATTTTGATCAACAACAAAGATTAAGAGTTGGGGTTAAAGGAGGCGGTTGCAGTGGAATGACTTATGTACTAGGTTTTGATGCTCCTAAAGCAGATGATATGCTTTTTAACTTTGAAGGTATACCTTGTTGTATGGAACCCCCTCATCAGTTATATTTATATGGTATGACCATTGATTGGCAGGGTGGTTTAAATAGCAGAGGCTTTACTTTTACCAATCCAAATGCTTCAAATACATGTGGGTGCGGTACATCTTTTTCAGTGTAGATTTACATTATATTATAAAAAAAAGGCCTCCGAATTCGGAGGCCTTTTTTATGTTGATCTATCAATTATTTTTTCTTGTTTTCAGATTTACCCAATGGTCTGTCTTTTGCAAAATCAACTAATACAGGTGCAGCTACAAAGATAGATGAGTAAGTACCTGTAATAACACCAATTAACATCGCAAAGGCAAAACCTCTAGTTACCTCACCACCAAAGATGAATAAGATTAAGATAGTTAGGAACACCGTTAATGATGTCATAATGGTTCTTGATAAGGTTTGGTTGATTGCTTTATTGATAATCGCTGAATTAGATTGCCCTTTGTACAATTGGCTATCTTCACGTATACGGTCATAAACAATGACAGTATCGTTCATTGAGAAACCAATTACTGTCAAGATAGCAGCAATAAAGTGCTGATCAATCTCTAATGGGAATGGCACATAATTTCTTAAGAAACTAAATACGATCAATGTTACAAATACGTCGTGCAATAAAGAGAAGATGGTACCTAATGAGTATCTCCAATCACGGAAACGTATAAAAATGTATAAACAAATGGCGATTAATGCAAACACAGTTGCTTTGGTTGCACCCGCTTTCAAATCATCTGAGATTGAAGGCAAAACTTTTTGTTGTTTTTGCTTATAATTCTCATCGAATTCTTTAAAGCTTGTTCCTGCAGGGAAATGCTTATTTAAACCTTTGAACAATAATTCTTCTACTTCTTGGTCAATATTATTGCCTTGATCTTTGATCTTATAAGAAGTAGTGATATTGATTTGATTCTTAGTATCTACAGTTTTAATAATTGGTGCTTCACCAAATACAGCTTTTAATTCTTCTCTTACTTCTTCAATATTGATTGCTTTATCAAATTTAACGGTGAAACTACGTCCACCAGCAAACTCAACTCCTTCGTCAAATCCATTGAAGAAAGAAGCAATACCTAATACTAATACAATGGCAGATAAGATATATGCATACTTACGGAATTCGATGAATTTAAAGTTTGCATTCTTAAAAATATTTCTAGAGATCACAGTGAAATATTCAAAATGTCTATTCTTAGAAGTATAAATATCAGTGATTAAACGGGATACTAAGATTCCACAGAATAATGACAATAAGATACCAATGATCTGTGTTGTTGCGAAACCTAACACTGGACCTAATCCAAAGTATGCTAAGATAATTGCAGTTAAAAGGGTAGTAACGTGTGCATCCAATACTGGAGACATTGAACGTCTATACCCATCTGTTACTGCTAATTGATAACTCTTGCCTTTGGTTAATTCTTCCTTGATTCTTTCAAATATAATTACGTTAGTATCTACCGCCATACCGATGGTTAATACTAAGCCGGCAATACCTGGAGCAGTTAATGTAAAACCTAATGCACTTAAAATACCTACTGTAAACAATAAGTTTAAAATTAATGCAATATTAGCCACCCAACCACCTGTGTTGAAATACAATAACATTAAAGCGAATATCACTAAGAATGAAACGCCAAATGCCATTGCACCACCTTCGATAGATGCTTTACCTAATGTTGGACCAACTTGTTGATCAGCAACAATTTTAGCTGGAGCTGGTAATTTACCACTTTCTAAAATCTGTGCTAAGTCTTGTGCAGTTTTTAAAGAGTAGTTACCAGAAATAGAAGAATTACCTGTAGTAATTGCATCATTTACATTGGGTGCTGAATAAACAATATTATCTAATACAATAGCTATAGGCTTTCCTACATTTCTAGTAGTCATTTTAGCCCAAATGCTTGTACCAATTTTATCCATATTCATTTTGATCGCCACTTTGCCACGTTCGTCAAAATCTTGAGCTGCGTTGGCAACATGATCACCTTCTAATTCTGCTAATCCATTGTCTAATGTTTTAATAGCGTATAAAGGAAGTACTTCTTTTGCTTTAACATCCGTTGTTTCTTCGTCTGCTTTACCATACATGAATACTAAATTAGAAGGGAATTTATTTTTCACTTCTGCAAGAGCCAAGTATTGGTTTAATTTAGCTGTATCTTTTTTCAAGATATAACCAATCTCACCAGGATAAACATAAGCGCCTGTTTTTGATTGATATGGTTGAGTGAATTGAACTGTTTTTAATAATGGATTTCTGTTGCTATTTAAAACATTGGTATCTTTTAATGCAGCTAATGCGCCAGAATCCGTTATGCCATTTAAGCTAGCTTCAATGGCTTTATCAGCCGCTAAAATACCATTTTGAAAATCTTTGTTTTCGAAAGTATATACTTCAAAGAATTGTAAATTGGCAGTAGATTGTAAATAAGAACGAACACGCTCTTTATCAGAAATACCCGCTAATTCAATATTGATAATTCCTTTTGCAGGATCTGGATTAATTGTTGGAGAAGCTAAACCAAAACGATCAATACGCGTACTTAAAATTTTAAAAGTATTATTGAATGCAACAGTTGCCTGCTCTCTTAAGTAATTTGTTACTGCATCATCAGAAGCATCAAACTTTAATTTACCATTACTTCTAGATGCAAACAAAGGTGCTAACTTGCCAGTTGGATTAACTGTTTTATATTCATTAGTGAATAATGTGATTAAGTCTGCATTGCTATTTGCTTTTTTGCTAACTGCATTGGCTAAGGCTGTACTAAATGCTGTTTCCTTGCTGTAGTTTGCTAATGACTTGATTAAACCATCCAAACCTACTTCCATGGTAACACTCATACCGCCTTGTAAATCAAGACCTAACATTAATTCTTTTTCTTTTGCTTCAGCATAAGTAGTTAAGCCAAAGAATAATTTTGTATCTTTTGTACTATCTAAAATATGCTTTAAATAAGCTTTTTGAGCATCGTTTACACTGTCCTTATATAACAATTGCTCTTCTTTGTTACCTGGGTACATTTGTTCAGCTGTAGGTAATTTTTTTACCCAAGCAATTGCTTTTTTCTCCATTGCTGATTCATGGCTTTTTACGAACCATGTAAATGACAATTGGTAAAGACAAATTAAAATAAGCGCAAATGTGAAAAAGCGCACTAATCCTTTGAGTTGCATAATAGTTTGATTAACTGATTTTTAGTCGGCAAATATAATGGAAAGAGGCCAAAAATGATGGGTAGAAACCCATTATTTTGGCTATCTAACTGCGTTTAAGGTAATTTCAAAATACAATGGAGCATAAGGCGGGATATCAGAACCTGCACCTTGTGCTCCATAACCTAAACTTGATGGAATCAATACCTTCATAGAACCTCCAACAGCTATTTTTGGTACCGCAATTTGCCATCCTCTAATTAGACTACTTAATGGAAAAGTAATGCTGCCTGCATCAAATTGTTTTCCGTTCATTAATTTACCAGCATAAGTAACTGAAATTGTACTACTTATGCTTGGTTTAGTACCTGAACCAGGATTGGTAATTTCATATAAAATACCAGATGGATCTTCTATATAATTGATTGAATTGGCTTTAGCATATAAAATCATCTGATCTTTTTCACTAACACTTGATTCGTTCGATTTTGAACAACTAGAAATTAGAAATATTGCCAAAAAGAGGCCAAAAAAGCCTA
>VFQS010000157.1_pt1 | contig 91020 bp, 98 predicted proteins | sample 3512361 | NCBI WGS metagenome assembly VFQS01 (sample SAMN10412375, study PRJNA504923) | tailings metagenome | isolation source: Relicate 1 Philex TSF3 active mining | place: Philippines | reverse complement strand
AATCCGCACGGCCGGTCACCACGTTCACGCAGTGGTGAATGCCATAGCTCACATAGACGTAGAAGCGCCCTGGCTCACCAAACAGGGTGTCGTTGCTCGGGCTGCGGCGGCGATGGCCGTGGCAGGCGGGCTCGGATTGGCAATACGCCTCCGTTTCCACAAGTACGCCCCACAGCAACTCGCCTGTGGGCTGGCGCTTCACCAGGCGGCAGCCGATCAGCTCGGGGGCGACTGCCTGGGCAGGGCGGGCAAAAAACGGGCCAGGCAGGGCGAGTTCAGCCAGAGTGGGCGCAGCCACTGGAGAGACCATGGACACCCCCGCGTTCAACCTCGGCACGGTGCTGCTGTTCGGCAGCGGCCTGTTCGTGCTGGCCACGCTGTTCTTCGGCACCAAGGGTGGCTACTACGACACCGACGACTACGACGGCAACGGCACCGCCCACTGAGCATCAAGGCTGGCTGAGGCGTTCGGCCTCCGGACACTCGCCGGTGATGGCCAGCTCATCGGCGCTGGTGCTGCGGCACACGTAAGACAGGCGGGTGCTCACGGCGCCGATCGAGTCGAGCCGCACGCTCTCCTCCCAGCTGTGGAGTTCGTCGTCGTCCTCGGCGTCGTAGCGGAGGGTCACCAGATCCCCCTCGATCTCCACCACAGTGGCTTCCTCGATCCAGCGCTGCTGGTCGCGCAGGAACACCCACACCGGGCGCTTGTCGGCGCAGAACTGGTAAAGCTTGCGGTGCAGCATGGCCCAAGGGCTCTGCAGGCCCTCCAACCCTAGGCAGACCCACCGGGGTTGCCGCTGTTCACCATGACCCGATCCACCCTGCCCGGCCCCGCCGCCGCCACCAACGACATCCGCCTGCAGCTGCGCAGCTGGCCCGAGGTGGAGACCTACCTGGAGCAGTGCAAAGGGGTGATCGTGCCCCTGGGCTCCACCGAGCAGCACGGCCCCACCGGCGCCATCGGCACCGATGCGCTCACCGCCGAGGCGGTAGCCCTGGAGGTGGGTCGGCGCAGCGGCGTGCTTGTCACGCCGGTGCAGGCCTTCGGCATGGCCGAACACCACCTGGGCTTTGCCGGCACGGTGAGCCTGCAGCCCGCCACCCTGCTGGCCGTGCTGCACGACGTGGTGCTGTCGCTGGCCCGTCACGGCTTCGAGCGGATTTTTGTGATCAACGGCCACGGCGGCAACATCGCCACCGCCCGCGCAGCCTTCGCCCAGGCCTACGGCACCGCTGCGACCCGCGGCCTGCCCAATGCCGCGTCGCTCCGCTGCCGCCTGGCCAACTGGTTCACGGCCGGGCCGGTGATGCGCGAAGCCCGGGCTCTCTACGGCGAGAAGGAGGGCCACCACGCCACCCCCAGTGAGATCGCGCTCACGCTCCATCTGCAGCCAGGCCTGGTGGCCAAGCAGCGCCCCCTTCCAGAGCCCGCCCCCGCCGGTCCGATCCACGGCCCGGAGGATTTCCGCCGCCGCCACCCCGACGGCCGCATGGGCTCCGACCCCTACCTGGCCACGGCCGAGCACGGCGAGCGCTTCCTCACCATCGCCGCCAGCGCCCTGGTGGACGACCTGCAGGCCTTCCTGGAGGAGCCGGCCTGAGCGCTAGCGTCCGGCCAGATCGCCGATCCCCATGAGCCGCATCTCCGCCGACGACGTGCGCAAGGTGGCTGAACTGGCCCGGCTGGATCTGCCGGAGGAGAAGATCGCCACCTACACCAGCCAGCTGGAGCGCATCCTCGATTACGTGGCCCATCTGGAGGCCGTGGACACCGAGGGCGTTCCCCCCACCACCCGGGCCGTGGAAGTGGTGAACGTGACCCGCGACGACGTGGTGGTGCCCACCGAGGTACGTGAAGACCTACTCAACGAAGCGCCCCAGCGCGAGGGCGACTTCTTCCGCGTGCCCAAAATTCTGGGCGACTGATCTGGGGTTCAGCGCACCGGCGAGACCGCCGTGCGGTGCAGCAGATCAAGCACGCGCCGGCGGGCATGACGGGTGGGCATCAAAGCGGCAATGGGCCGCAGCTTGCTGCGCTTCTTGCGGTGGCTGCGCACACCCAGAAAAATGTCGTAGAAGAAATTCAGGGCGTCGGCCTTGGTTTCAAACATGCCGAGGCGCTGGGGTGAACCCTTGGCATCCAGGATGTGTCGGGTGGCCTCGTAGGCGGGTTTGTACTCAAACCAGGGAATCGACGGCCAGAGGTGATGCACAAGGTGGTAGTTCTGGCCCATGATCAGCCAGTTCATCAGCCTGCCCGGATACACGCGGGCGTTGTGCCAGCGATTGCGCGACTGAAAGGGCCGGTGCGGCAGATAGTCAAAGAAGAGCCCCAGCGTCACGCCCACCATCAGGGCCGGCGCAAACCAGCAGTTAAAAATGAAGGGAAGGAAGTCGTATTTGGCGGCGGCCACCACAATCGCAATGAAGATACCGCGGGCGATCCCCCACTCCAGCAATTCATAACGGCGCCAGAGACGGCGCTGGAAGAAGAAAACTTCGTGGTAGAAAAAGCGCGGCGCGATCAGCCACAGGGGCCCGAACGTGCTCACGATGTGGTCGGGGTCGTGCTTGGGGTCGTTCACATGGGCGTGGTGCTGCAGATGCACCCGCGTGAACACCGGAAAGCTGAAGCCCAGCAGCATGGCGGCGCCATGGCCCATCACCGCATTCCAGATGCGATTGGGATGGGCGGCGTTGTGGCAGGCGTCGTGAATCACGGTGCCCTCCAAATGGAGGGCCAGGAAGCCCAGCAGCAGCAGCAGGGGCAGGGGCCACTGGCCCACGAACCAGCCGTAGATGCTGAGAGCCGCCAGGGCGTAGCCGCCGAGGAACAGGCCCACCGTGGGATTCCAGGGGGCCGGCGGATCCAGAAATTCCTTCGGGACCGAGCGCGGCAGAGATGTGGGCACGGTGGGCTGCGTCGCCAGGCGGGGGGTGGTGACAGCCGGAGCCTGAGTCATCGAAATGCCGCTGGCTCCTTGATGTTGCTGGGGTGCAACTTAGGCAGGCGCCGCCAGGGGGCGAGACCCTCAAGCCGCCTGCTGATCGGAGTGCCCACCGGGGGACTTGAACCCCCACAGCCGAAGCCACTGGAACCTAAACCCAGCGCGTCTACCAATTCCGCCAGGTGGGCATGGGGACGACTCTAGGCAACTCACAATGGGAGATCCCCGTTCCCTGGCCATGCTCGCCACCCTGGGCGGCGCCCTGGCACTGCTGCTGGGCCTCGCCGTGCTGCTCCTGCCGCTGCTGGCAGCGGAACTGAGCCGGCCCCGCGATGCGGTGTGGGGCGCGGTGGTGTTGCTGCTGGGGCTGGTGCTCGTCACCAGCGCCGAGCGACTCACCGGTGCCCCGATGCTGGGCGTGCTCTGCGGCGGCCTGCTGATCGGCCGGTTGGCGGTGGAGGTGGGCCAGGGCCGCTGGTTCCGGCTCACCCCCGAGGAGCAGCAAAAGCTGTGGAGCGCCGAGCGCTGGCAGACGGTGCTCAGCCAGTTGGGGGAATCCGCAGCCAAGCTGCTCGCGATCACCGGCGGAGCCGGCGCCGTACTGGGGGGCTGGATCGCCGAGCGCCGTCAGCCCAAGAGCACCGGCAAGCGCTGGGTGCGGCCCGAAGATCCGGCTGCGCCGGACGAGCCTCCCACCACCACCGTGATCCCGTCGCTGGATGCGGTGGATGCCCTGCTGGACGAAGCGGGATAATCGCCCGTTGCTGCCACCGGCGACGTGACCGCCAGCCCGGCTCCCGCCTACAAGGACACGCTCAACCTGCTGCAGACGCCCTTCAACATGCGGGCGAACGCCAAGGTGCGCGAGCCGCAACTGCAGGCGTTCTGGGCCGACAATCGGATCTACGAACGCCTCAGCCGCGAGAACCCCGGCGCGCCCTTCACGCTGCACGACGGACCGCCCTACGCGAACGGGGCCCTGCACGTGGGCCACGCGCTCAACAAGATCCTCAAGGACATCATCAACAAGACCGCCCTGCTGCAGGGGCGCAAGGCGGTGTTCGTGCCGGGCTGGGACTGCCACGGCCTGCCGATTGAGCTGAAGGTGCTGCAGGGGCTGAGCAACACCGAGCGCAAGGAGCTCACCCCCATGAGCCTGCGCGAGAAGGCCCACGCCTATGCGCTCGAGCAGGTGGAGCTGCAGAAGGGAGGCTTCCGGCGCTGGGGCATCTGGGGCGACTGGGACGCGCCCTACCTCACCCTGCACAAGAGCTACGAGGCAGCCCAGATCGGCGTGTTCGGCCGGATGGTGCTGGCGGGCCACATCTACCGGGGCCTCAAGCCGGTGCACTGGAGCCCCAGCTCCCGCACCGCCCTGGCGGAAGCTGAACTGGAATACCCCGACGGCCACACCTCGCCAAGCGTCTACGTGGCCTTCCCGGTGGTGGAGCTGCCAGAGGCCCTGGGCCAGAAGCTGGGTGAGGCAGCGGGCGATCTGGCGGTGGCGATCTGGACCACCACACCCTGGACGCTGCCGGCCAACCTGGCAGTGTCGGTGAACGGCAGCCTCGACTACGCCGTGTGCCGCGTGGAGGGCGAGCCCGCCGGCGGCGCACGCCATCTGGTGGTGGCAGCCGAGCTGGTGGAGAGCCTGCGGAGCACCCTGGACCTGGGCCTCACAGAGATGGTGCGGCTCAAGGGCGCCGAGCTGGAGGGCCTCACCTACCGCCATCCGCTGTTGGAGCGCACCTGCCCGGTGGTGCTCGGCGGCGACACCATCACCACCGAGAGCGGCACGGGTCTGGTGCACACCGCCCCCGGCCACGGCGTGGACGACTTCAACACCGGGCGCAAGTACGGCCTGGCGGTGCTCTGCCCGGTGGATGAGGCCGGCAACCTCACCGCGGAAGCGGGCCCCTTCGCCGGGCTCAATGTGCTGAAAGACGCCAACCCGGCAATCATTGCCGCCCTGCAGGAGGCGGGCGCGCTGCTCAAGGAGCAGCGCTACGCGCACCGCTATCCCTACGACTGGCGCACCAAGAAGCCCACGATCTTCCGGGCCACCGAGCAGTGGTTTGCCTCGGTGGAGGGTTTCCGCGAGCAGGCCCTGGCGGCGATCGACCAGGTGGAGTGGCTACCGGCCAGCGGCCGCAACCGGATCGAATCGATGGTGCGCGAGCGCGGCGACTGGTGCATCTCGCGGCAGCGCACCTGGGGTGTGCCGATTCCCGTTTTTTATCACCGCGAAACGGGTGAGGTGCTGCTCAATGAAGCCACCATCCGCCACATCCAGCAGCTGATCGCCGAGCACGGCGCCGATGTGTGGTGGCAGCGCGATGAGGCGGGCCTGCTGCCGGAGCCCTATGCGGCTGAAGCCAGCCAGTGGCGCAAGGGCACCGACACGATGGACGTGTGGTTCGACTCAGGCTCCTCCTGGGCCGGGGTGCTGGGCGGCCTGCCGGGCGACCAAGCCCGCGCCGAGCAGCTGGAGTATCCGGCAGACCTCTATCTGGAGGGGAGCGATCAGCACCGCGGCTGGTTCCAGAGCAGCCTGCTCACCTCGGTGGCCGTCAACGGCCACGCCCCTTACAAGCGGGTGCTCACCCACGGCTTCACCCTCGACGAGAAGGGCCGCAAGATGAGCAAATCGCTGGGGAACGTGGTGGACCCGGCGGTGCTGGTGGAGGGCGGCAAGAACGAGAAGCAGGAGCCCGCCTACGGCGCCGATGTGCTGCGGCTGTGGGTGAGTTCAGTCGACTATTCCGCAGATGTGCCCCTGGGTCCGGGGATCGTGAAACAGCTGGCGGATGTGTACCGCAAGGTGCGCAACACGGCCCGCTACCTGCTCGGCAACCTGCACGACTTTGACCCACGGCCCCAGGCCGAGGGCGGCGATGCGGTGGCCCATGCCGAACTACCGCTGCTCGACCGATGGATGCTGCAGCGCACCGCCACGCTGATCGATAGCGTGAGCGGGGATTTCGAGCGCTTCGAATTTTACCGCTTTTTCCAGGCCCTGCAGAACTTCTGCGTGGTAGATCTGTCAAACGTTTATCTCGACATCGCCAAAGACCGTCTCTATGTGAGTAGTGCTGGTGATCCGCGCCGGCGCAGCTGCCAGACCGTGCTGGCCCTGGTGGTGGAGCGCCTGGCCGGCCTGATCGCTCCGGTGCTCTGCCACATGGCCGAAGACATCTGGCAGAACCTGCCCTATCCGGTCGCTGAAGAATCGGTGTTCGAGCGGGGCTGGCCCACGGCTCCCGCCGAATGGCGCCAGCCGCAGCTGGAGGCGCCGATGGCCCAGATCCTGGAGCTGCGGGCCCTGGTGAACCGCCAGCTGGAGAGCTGCCGCAAGGACGGCGGCCTGGGCGCCTCCCTGGAGGCCCAAGTGCAACTCGAGCTCGCGGCCGATGAGAGCACCGCACCCCTGCGCGAGGCCCTGGCCCAGCTGGAGGCCAGCAGCCAGCCACGGGTCGACAACCTGGCCGACTGGCTGCTGGTGTCGGCGCTGCGGATCGGCGGCCCAGCGCCGGAGGGTGTGCTGGCGGAAGCCAGCGAAGGCGGCCTCACGGTGCGCATCGCCCGGGCCGAGGGTGAGAAGTGCGAGCGCTGCTGGCACTACGAAACCGACATCGGCCAGCACGCCAGCCACCCCACCCTCTGCGGGCGCTGCGTGGCGGTGCTGGAGGGCTGAGCTCGCGCCGGCCGGCCCTAGCGCCAGCCAGCCGGGGTACGGAAGCCCTCCACCGGTTCCGGACCGGCCAGCCGGTGCTCAGCGGCGGGATTGAGCGGGCCGACCAGCAGCTCGGCTGCACTGATCGTGCTGCCCTCCGGCAGGGCAGGCACATCGGGATCAAAGCCCGTGGGATGGCTCACGCTGCTGGAGAAGCCCCGAAAGATCAGCAGCTCAAAGGGCTCCCGCGCGGCGCCGCCGGCACTGGGGTTGCCGTCGCCTTCCACAGGCACCTCACCCCGCAGCCGCAGCACCCGATCGGGCCGCTCGCGGCTGATGGCTTCCAGCTCGGCCAGCAGAGCAGCAATGCGCATCAGAAGCCGCCGGCCACACGGCCCATCTTGGGCAGCCGCACCAGCAGCCACTGCAGCAGGCCCACCACGAAGCCCAGCAGACCCACCCAGCCGATGAAGGCGGCGATGGTGGGCGTCCAGTTACCGCCAAACACAAAGCCGAACAGCCGCGACAGGTGCTCGTGCAGCCCGAAGGGCGGCTGCAGCCACACCGCACAGCGGGGGGAGGCCATCGCGGCCTTGGGCAGGCAGACCAGAGCGGTGGCACTGAAGGCGGCACCGATCAGACCCCAGATCGTGAGGCTCCAGCGCCAGATGCGCAGGGTGAGCGGCAGGGGACGCCAGGGGGGCAGATCCTCCAGCTCCTCATTGAGGTCCACCCAGAACCACACGCCGATCACCAGCAACAGCTGGGCGATCACCGAGAGCACAAAGCCCGTGGGGCGCCTGTCGGTGAGCAGCAGAGTGGTGATCAGCAGCAGGCTGGCCAGCTTCCAGTAGATGCCCATCAGGCGCACCAGCGCCCCCTCACGCCGCACGCTGGCCCACACCAGCAGCACCAGCGGCACGCCCACCGTGATCAGCACCGCCACGCGGTAGTCGAGCCACACCAGGGTGCGGTAGAGGGCGTCCGGCACAGGCCAGGTTCGGTAAGGCGCCATTATCCGCGCCTCCCTGTGAGCGATAGGGTCCTTCGCCATGGCTGGCTTTCCCCTTCCTTCCTGGTGGCCGCGCCGGCAGAGCGGAGCCTGGTGCCGCACGGCCCTGGCCACCGACCCCTCCCTGCAGGCGGCGGTGGAGGCCATCGCCGTCCAGCTGCGCGGCTGTGGGGAAGCCGACCTGGCCCTGGTGTTCGCCTCGGCCAGCTACGCCAGCGACCTGCCGCGCCTGCTGCCGCTGCTCCGCCAGAAGCTGCGCGCCCAGCACTGGCTGGGCTGCCTGGGCGGCGGCGTGGTGGGCGCCGCCACCGATGGCGTCCCCCATGAGCTGGAGCGCGAACCGGGCCTGAGCGTGACCCTGCTGCGGCTGCCCGGTGCCCGGTTGCATCCCTTCGTGATCAACGGCGGCACGTTGCCGGATCTCGACGGCCCCGCCGATCCCTGGCTGGAGCTGCTGGGCGCCGGCAAGAACTCCGAAATCGCCCAGCAACTGGCCGGCTCGCGCTCAATGCTGCTGCTGGTGGATCCGGGCTGCCCGGCCATCAACGACCTGGTGAACGGCCTCGATTACGCCTGCCCAGCGGCCGCCAAGGTGGGCGGCATTGCCGGCTCCCACAGCGCTCCCCACGGCTCTCTGCTCTTCGGGGAGCAGGTGTGCGGCGGAGCGGTGGGCTGCCTGATCGATGGGGGCTGGGCGCTGGAGCCGGTGGTGGCTCAGGGTTGCCGACCGATCGGACCGGTGCTGGAGGTGGAGCAGGCCCAGCGCAACGTGGTGCTGCAGGTGAGCGAGGGCGGCAGCCGCCAGAGCAGTCCGGTGGCAGCGCTGCAGGCGATCCTCACCGAGCTCAGCCCGGAGGAGCGCGAACTGGTGAAACATTCGCTGTTTTTAGGAGTGGCGCGGCGCGACTTCAGCCTGGTGGACGGTGAAGGCGAGATGCAGGCGGCCTTCCTGGTGCGCAACCTGATTGGCGTGGATCCGCGCAACGGCGCCGTGGCCGTGGGCGAGCGCATGCGGGTGGGCCAGCAGGTGCAATTTCACCTGCGCGACGGCGACACGTCTCGCCAGGAACTGGAGCAGCTGCTGCGGGCCCAGGCCAAACGGCAGCCCGAACCCCTGGCGGGCTTTCTGTTTGCCTGCCTGGGGCGGGGCAAAGGGCTCTACGGCCAGCCCGACGGCGATGTCGGCCCCTGCCACGCGATCTTCCCGGACATGCCCCTGGCCGGCGCCTTCTGCAACGGCGAGATCGGCCCGGTGGGCGGTAGCACCCACCTGCACGGCTACACCGCCAGTTTCGGCTTTCTGGTGCCGCGCGAAAGCTGATGGTGCGCCAGCACGTCAATCCGCTCAGCGCCTTCTTCCAAGAGCCGCGCCCCCTGCCACCGCCGGCCGAGCTGTTTGCCGATCCGGCTCGGCCGATCCACCTCGACATCGGCTGCGCCCGCGGCCGCTTCCTGCTGACCCTGGCCCAGGCCGAACCCCAGCGCAACTACCTGGGGGTAGAGATCCGCCGGGCCCTGGTGCATGCCGCCGAGACCGACCGCCAGGCCCTGGGCCTGCAGCACCTCCACTACCTGTTCTGCAACGCCAACGTGAGCCTGGAGGACTGGCTCTCTGCCCTGCCGGCAGGGCAGCTGGAGCGGGTGTCGATCCAGTTTCCGGATCCCTGGTTCAAAAAGAAGCACCACAAGCGGCGGGTGCTGCAGCCCGGCCTGCTGCTGGCGATTGCCGGCGCCCTGGCCGAGGGGCGCGAGCTGTTCATCCAGAGCGATGTGCTGGCGGTGATCGAGCCGATGGTGGCCGTCATCGAAGCCTGCGGCTGCTTCGAGCGGCCGAGCGGCGATGCGCGCCCCTGGCGAGCCGACAACCCCTTGGCCGTGCCCACCGAGCGCGAAACCTATGTACTGGCCCAGGGTCTGCCGGTGTATCGGGTGCTCTACCAGCGCAACGCCGCCCCCCTGCCGCCCCTGAACAAGCCCGCCCATAATCCGGCCAACCACACGGCCCCGGCCGCACCTCTGGCCTGATGACTCCTGCCTCCGCCCCCGCTCCCTGGCTGCTGCGCTGGCAGGGCCAGCTGGTGGGCGGCAGCGTCGGCCCACTGGCCCAGCGGCTGCCGCTGATCTCGGGCGTGGTGCTCTGCGCTCTGATGGCCGGCCTGCCGCTGGTGACCCGGGGCGGCCTGAGCCTGCTGATCACCGCCAGCGGCCTGCTGTGGGTGCTGTGGGCCCTGCGCACACCACCGGGTCGGATCGGCGCCCTGAACGGCTGGCTGCTGGCGATGCTGGCGGTGATGGTGCTGGCCACCGGCTTCTCGCCGGTGCCGGTGGCGGCGGCGAAGGGCCTGGCGAAGCTGGTGAGCTACCTGGGCGTGTATGCCCTGATGCGCCAGCTGCTCACGGCAGCCCCAGCCTGGTGGAACCGGATCGTGGCGGCGCTGCTGGCCGGCAGCCTGGCCAGCAGCGTGATCGCCATCCGCCAGCTCTACGGCGACACCACCGAACTGGCCCGCTGGGCCGATCCCAACTCCGTGGCCGACGGCACCATCCGCGTGTACGGCCCGCTGGAGAACCCCAACCTGCTGGCGGGCTATCTGCTGCCTGTGCTGCCCCTGGCGGTGGTGGCCCTGCTGCGCTGGCGCTCCCTCAGCCACCGGCTGTTTGCCGCCACCAGCCTGGCGCTGGGGGCCGCAGCCGTGTTTCTGAGCTACAGCCGCGGCGGCTGGCTGGGCCTGGTGGGCGGCCTGGGGGCGATGGTGCTGCTGCTGGTGCTGCGGCAGACCCGCAGCTGGCCGATGCGGTGGCGGCGCCTGTTCCCGGTGCTGCTGGTGGTCGTGGGCGTGGCCGTGCTGCTGGTGGCCGTCACCCAGGTGGAGCCGCTGCGCATTCGGGTGATGAGTCTGGTGGCGGGCCGGGAAGACAGCTCCAACAACTTCCGCATCAACGTGTGGCTGGCGGCGCTGCAGATGATTCAGGACCGCCCCTGGCTGGGGATCGGTCCGGGCAACACCGCCTTCAACCTGATCTATCCGCTCTATCAGCAACCGAAGTTCAACGCCCTCAGCGCCTACTCGGTGCCGCTGGAGCTGCTGGTGGAAGGAGGCGTCCCGGCACTGATCGCTGGGCTGGGTCTGCTGCAGCGCAGTGTGCGCAACGGCCTGGGCCAGTTGCGCGGCGAGGCGGATTTCGCCTTGCCGGCCCTGGGAGCGCTGGCGGCGATCGCCGCCCTGTGCGTGCAGGGCGCCACCGACACGATCTTTTTCCGCCCGGAAGTGCAGCTGATCGGCTGGTTCTGCCTGGCCACCCTGAGCGTGAGCGCCAGCCGCCCGGGCCCACGCGCGCAATGAACTCCTGAATGGAGGCCGTCCTGCCCCGAGGCCGCCTGATCGCCGGATTCGATGCCGGCCAGAGCCACACCACCTGCCGCCTGGCAGTTCTGGATGGCAGCGGCCGCTGGCGTGTACTGGGCGAAGGTGACGGCAGCGGTGTGAGCCACCTGGCGGCCCCTGGCGGGGACGCGCGGTTTGGCGAGGCCCTGCGCAGCAGCCTGCAGTGTGCGCTCCAGAGCCCGGCTGCGATCGAAGCGCTGAGGAGTGGCGGCGGACTGGTGGCAGCAGCCGTGGGCGCCAGCGGCATCGAGCAGGGCAGCGCTGTGCAGGGGCGAGGCCTGAACCTGGCCGCTGAGGCCCTGGCCCTGCCACGCCGGCAGGTGGTGGTGACGGGCGATGAGCGCACCGCCCTGCGCGGCGCCCTGGGTGATCGGCCAGGCGTGCTGGTGATCAGCGGCACCGGCTGCATCGCCGTAGGCCAGAACGCCAACGGCCAGCAGCACCGCTGCGGGGGCTGGGGCTGGCTGCTGGATGGGGCTGGCTCGGCGCTGGACATCGGCCGCGATGGCCTGGCCCTGAGCGTGCGCATGGCCGATGGCCGCGTGGCCGAAACGCCGCTGCGCGCCGCTCTCTGGCAAGCATTGGGGCTCGCCACCGCCGAGGAGGTGAAGGCCGCCGTGGTGGCACCGGGCTTCGGGCCGGCCCAGTTCGCCCGGCTGGCGCCCCTGGTGGCTGAAGCCGCAGACCACGGCGATCTGCAGGCCACGGTGATCCTGCAGCGCTCTGCCCTGGCGCTGGCCGAGCTGGTGGTTGGCGTGGCCCATGCCCTGAAGCTGGCGGCCGCCCCGGTGTGTGCCGTGGGAGGAGCAGTGGCGCACCTGGCTCCGCTGCGGGATGGCCTGGCCGATGCGCTGATGGCCCAGCTCCCGGGTACCCGGCTTGTGACTCCCGCCGGCGACGCCTGCACCGGGGCCCTGGCCCTCGCCGCCAGCGCCCTTGACAGCTGAGGTGCAAGCAGACAAGCAGGCGGAAGGAATACTGAAGCTTTGCTGGGCGAGCGGCTCCAGGCTCCACACAATGACGGGATGCTCTGCTGCAGCGCTGCGCGATGCTGCGACCCTGGCGGCTCTCGGTGTGGCAGGCCCGCTGGCGCCGCGTCCAGCGTGATGGCCGGCGGAGCGCCGTCCTGCGCAGCTGGCTGCCCAGCATCGCGGTCACTAGCCTGGTGAGTTCGGCCGTTGTGGTGACGGCCGCCATCCACACCGAACGCATCACCAACGAGCTGCTCGCCCGCTTCGCCACCGAGAAGATTGGCCAGATCGCCGCTGATCTGGAGGCTGAAACCAAGGACTGGGCGATCTGGGACGAAACCCACCGCTACCTGGCGGGGCAAAACCCCGAGTATTTCCAGCGCAACTACAACGCCTACAGCTTCGCCCGCAGTCCCTTCGTGGCGGTCTTTGACCGCCACGGCCGGCTCACCGCCAGCGCGCGCTTCAACGCCAGGCACCAACAGATCGAGCGCCTCGGCCCAGAGACCGAGCAGCAACTGGCGAGCTCCATTCCGGCTGGCAACCCGCGGGCATCGATCACGGTGCTGGCCCACTTTCAGGGGCAGCCGTATCTGATGTCCGCCCAGCCGGTGCTCGCCAGCGGTGCCACCGGCGTAGCCAACGGCCGCCTGATGTTCGTACGGCCCCTGGCCAGCAGCACCCCCGACCGCAGCGGCCTGCAACGGGCCCTGGGGATCCTCAGCGAGCATTACCTGCCACCGGGCCGATCCGCGGAAGTGCTCCAGCAGGCTTCCGCACCGCTGCTGGCGCCCCTGCAGATCCACGTCCCGCATCGCGACTGGCAGGGCCGCGTCCCCCTCAGCCAGGTGATCCTGCGCACACCGCGCGAACGAATCGCAGCGGTTCTGAGCATCGCGGGGCTGCTGCTGGGTGGGCTGGTGCTGGTGGGCGCCCTGAGGGTGCATGCCGGCCAGCGCCAGCGCGCCTCACGGCTCCAGAGCCAGCGCAGCGAACAGGCCCGCCGCCGGCTCAACCGCGCCCTGGCACACCGCCGCAGCCACGATGCCCTCACCGGCCTGCTCAACGACGCGGGGCTGGCGGAGTCGATGGGGCAACAGCGCCAGCAGTTCACCGATTTCCTCCAGGCGGTGCTGGTCTTCGACCTCGACCACTTCGCGGTGGTGAACAGCGGCCTGGGGCGCTCCGGCGGCGATGCCGTCCTGCAGGCCTTCGGCCACCATCTCCAGGCCACCTGCCATCCCAGTGCCTGTGTGGGTCGGCTGGCGGCCGATCAGTTCGCCTGTGGCGTGGTGGGCACCAGCGAGCCGGCGCTGCGCTCCGAGGTGGCCAGCCTCAGCCAGCGCCTCAACGACCTGGAGCTCCAGATCGAGGGCCATACCGTGAACCTCACCGCCAGCGTGGGGGCGTGCGTGCTGGGCGACGGGGATGTCAGCCAGGCACTTCACCAGGCCTCAATCGCCTGCTCGCTGGTGAAGCTGGCCGGAGGCCGGGGCCATCAGTTTTTCGGTGATGAGCGGGCCAGCACGATCAGCTACCTCGACATGCAGCGCATGAACGAGGTGCTGGTGGCGGCGATCAAGGACAGGCGGATCACACTCCATGGCCAGCACGCCTGGCTGTTGACCGATTCCCGGTTGCCGGCGGTCTATGTGGAACTGCTCGCCCGGATCTGCCCGGCCGAGGGCGGCAGCCCCCACTGGAGCGAGCCGATGGTGGAGGCCGCTCGCTTCTGCGGCAGCCTCACCCTGCTGGACGAGCACGTGCTGGCTCTGGGGCTGGAACAGATCGGCACCGTGCTCCGCGACCCCGAGCTGGCCAACCGGGCCCAGGGGCTGGTGTTCGCCCTCAACATCACGGCCGACACCCTGCTCAGCCCGGCCTTGCCGGAACGCCTCAACGCCCTGCTGGAACTCCACGGGGTTCCGCCAGGCCAGCTCTGCCTTGAACTCACCGAACAGGCGGCCCTGCGCGATCCCCAGGCCGCGATTGTGCGCATGCACCAGCTCCGCCGGCTGGGGCTGCGGCTCTCCCTCGACGACTTCGGTACGGGGACCACCGCCCTGGGCTATCTGCGCGACCTGCCGCTCGACTACGTGAAGATCGACAAGCGCTTCATCTGGACCCTCCAGGAAGAAAGCGCCAGCCGCCTGATCGTGCAGTTCGTGGTGGAACTGGGCAAGGAGATCGGCTTCCAGACCGTGGCCGAAGGCGTGGAAGATATGGCGCTGCTGCTGGAGTTGCAACAGCTCGGCATCTCCACCGCCCAGGGCTACCTCACCACCAGGCCGCGCCCGTTTCTGAGCAACGACGGCCCCTGGGTATTCGCAGATGCGGGTGACACCGTGATCGGGGCCAGCTCGGGACGGAGCTGAGGCTCAGGCAGCGTTGAGGTGCTGATCCGCCAGGCCGGCGAGCGCAGTGCACCAGTGGTCCACGTCGGACTGCTCGGCAGCCTCCACCATCACCCGCAACAGGGGCTCGGTGCCACTGGCACGGACCAGCACCCGGCCGCTACCGGCCATCGCCTGCTCGGCCTGCGCCACGGCTGCCGCCAGGGGCTCACACGCCTGCCAGCCGGTGCGGCGCTCCCGGTCAGGCACCGTGATGTTCAACAGCTTCTGGGGATAGGGCTGGAAGCTCCCGTCCATCCACTCCGCCAGGGTGCTGCCCTGGCCGTGCACCAGGGTGGCCACCTGCAGGGCGGTGAGCAGACCGTCGCCGCTCATGCCGTGCTGCGCTGAGAGGATGTGACCCGACTGCTCGCCGCCCAGGGCCGCCCCCAGCTCCTCCATGGCGGCGTGCACGTACTGATCGCCCACGTCGGTGCGCTCCAGCACCCCGCCCCGGGCCTGCCAGGCCCGCTCGAAGCCCAGGTTGCTCATCACCGTGGCGACGATCCGGTTAGCCGGCAGCTGCCGCTGACCCATCAGCGCCTGCCCCCAGAGATAGAGGATCTGATCGCCGTCCACCACCCGGCCCCGGCCATCCACCGCCAGCATCCGGTCCGCGTCGCCATCGAAGGCGAAGCCCATCGCCGCCCCCTGCTCCAGCACGGCGGCCTTGAGCGCCTCCAGGTGGGTGCTGCCGCAGCCCTGGTTGATCCGGGTGCCATCCGGCGTGCCGTGCAGCACGGTGAGATCGGCGCCCAACTCCCGGAACACCGCCTCCCCGCAGCTGGTGGCCGAACCCCAGCACAGATCGAGCACCACCTTCACACCATCGAGGCGGGCCTTGCCCACGCTCGTCAGCAGGGCTTCCCGGTAGCCCTCGAGCAGATCGCCGCGCGGATGCACGGCGCCATCACCGACGAAGGCCACGGCTGCAGGCTCACCCGCCCCGTGGAGCCCGGCCTCGATCGCCGTCTGTTGCTCCTTGCCGAGCTTGGCGCCACAGGCGCCGAACACCTTGATGCCGTTGTCGTGAGGCGGGTTGTGGCTGGCCGACACCATCAGGCCACCGCTGGCCTCCAGTCGCCGGATCGCCCCCGGCACCGCCGGGGTGGGGCAGAGGCCCAGGTCGAACACCTCGCGGCCGGCCGCCGTGAGGCCAGCGGCCAGGGCCGCCACCAGCATCGGGCCACTGCTGCGCGAATCGCGGCCGATCACGATCGGCCTGCCCGCGGGCAGCACCCGCCCGCACCAGAAGCCCAGCTGCAGCGCCAGAGCCGGGGTGATCAGCGCCCCCACGCGGCCGCGAATGCCGTCGGTGCCGAAGTGGGCCTGGCCCGGCTCCAGAGGTTCCCCGATCGGGAAGCGGGCCGGTTCAGCCATGGGCGACAGGACTCAGCAGCCCCTCAGGCTAAGGGCGGGACCCAAGGCTGCCCTCAACGCCAGCGGCGCGGCCACCAGGTCCAGCGCAGCAGCTCGAAGGCCGCCCAGATCAACAATGCGCCCACCATCCAGCCCGGCAACAACACCAGGGGCCAGTAGGGCCTCAGCAGCATCACCAGCCCCGCCGCGGCCAGCACTTGCAAGGCACGGCGGCGCTGCTGCCAGCCCGGCAGGGTGGTGAGGCCGGGGGGGAGCGGCGGCAAGAACGGCAGACGCCAGTCGGGCACGGGGTGGCGGAAGCAATGGGGCAGATCTCCCCAGAATGCTGGCCTCCATCCGGGACTTCCAGCCCGGACTCCGGCCTCAAGTGGGCCGCCCCTCCACCCGATGCGCTTCTTCCCGCTGCTGGCCGCCACCTGCCTGGGCAGCGGGGCCGCGCTGCTGGCGGGCCGCGCCGCCCTCAACCGGCTGCCCGAGCCCGACCCCAACTGGAGCAGCCGCGCCCTGGAGCGGCTGCGGCGCCTGGCTCCCGATCCCGAGCGGCGGCGCGAGGCCGCCCTGCTACTGGTGGCACGGGCCAAGGAGGATCCTCGCCGCCAGCGGCGACTGCTGGCTGGCCAGGGCTGGGGACGCGATCCGCTGGCAGCGGTGGTACTCAAGCGCGATGCCCTGGCTGCCGAAGCCCTCAACCGCAGGGCGGCAGCGGAGCAGCGCTGGCAACGGCTGCTCGATCGCTTCCCCCGGGAGCCGGCCGCCGCTGATGCGCTCTACGCCCTGGGGCGCCGGCAACCGGCCCTGCGCCAGCGCCTGCTCCAGCAATTCCCAGCCCATCCCGCCGCCCTGGCAGCTGCCAGCGACGACAACCAGGCCACCCACCTGGCGCGCTGGGGCGTGCGCTGGCCCGGAGCGGGCACCACGCTTGAGAACGCCTGCCGCAGCAAGGCCACAGCCAGCCAGCGTGATCTACTGGCCCGCGGCCTGGCCGAGCTGGGCAACACCGAAGCCGCCCTGCGCTGCCTCAGGAGCCAACCCGCCAGCGGCGCCACGGCCCTGGCGCTGGCCCGGGCCCAGCTGCGCGGCAGCGACGCCGAGGTGCAGCAGGCCGAGGCTCGTCTGCTGGCCGTGGCCCAGCGTGCACCCGCCCGCCCGGAATCCCTGGAGGCCGCCCGGCTGCTCAGCGAAGGCAGCGGCACGAACAACCTGGCCCTGGTGCGACAGCTGCCGCCTGCCCTGCAGGCCACGGCCCCGGTGCAGGCCCGGCTGGCCCTGGCGGCGGGGGAAACGGGCAACCTGGCCCCTGCCCTGGCGGTGCTGCAGCGCTGGCCGCAGGATCCGGCCAGCTGGGAGCTGCAGTGGCAGCTGGCGCGCCGCGAGGCGCTGGCCAGGCGTTGGAGCCGTGTGGCGCTGCTGCTGGCATCCGCGCGCAGCGCCGGGCTGCCGGCGGGCCTGGCGGCGCGCCAGGAATTCTGGCTGGGCCTGAGCCAGTGGCAGCTGGGCCAGCAGACCGCTGCACACCGCACCTGGGAGCAGCTGCTGGAGCGCCATCCCGGCGGCTACTACGGCTGGCGCGCCGCCGTGCGTCTCGGTCGCGACGACGGCCGCGTGAAACCCACCGGGCCCGGCAGCCTGCCGCGGCTGCACTGGCATCCCCTGGCCAGCGGCTCTGCTGCCCTCAATCGGCTGTGGCGGCTGGATCAGCGCCTGGAAGCCTGGGAAAGCTGGCGCTCCCAGCGCGGCGGCCAGCCCCCCGAAACAGGCGAACAGCTGCTGGTGGAGGGCCGCCTGCGGCGCGGCATCAACGACCACTGGCTCGGCCTCGGCCAACTGGAGCAGGCCCAGCTGCGGGTTGGCTGGGCGCAGTGCCAACAGCACCAGCTGCTGGAGAGCAGCCTGCGGGAGGTGCCCCTGGCGCCGGTGTTTGAGGGGGCCTCGCAGCACAGCGGCGTGCCGGCCACCCTGCTGGCGGCGGTGGCGCGCCAGGAATCACGCTTCAGCCCGGGCGTGCGCTCGGTGGTGGGGGCCGTGGGGCTGCTGCAACTCATGCCAGACACAGCAGCGGAGCTGGCCGGCACGCCCCTCAGCACGGCAGCACTGGAAGATCCCCAGCGCAATGCCCGGCTGGGCGGGCGCTACCTGGCCCAGCTGCTGCGGCGCTGGGGCGGCAACCCCCTGCTGGCGGTGGCCAGCTACAACGCTGGACCCAATGCGGTGGCGCGCTGGCTCAATCCCACCCTGGGCTCCCAGCCCGAGCTGTGGGTGGAGGCGATTCCCTATCCCGAAACGCGCCTCTACGTGAAGAAGGTGCTCGGCAACCTCTGGAGCCTGGAGCGCGATCCCCGGCCCCGCTGCTAAGCCGCCACGATCCGCCCGAGGGTGGCGCCCGCCAGCACCAGCAACACAAAGGCCAGGGCCTGGCGCAGCGGCGGCGGATTCACCCGGATGCGGGCCAGATCCAGCCGCGCCAGCAACACAGCACTGGCCAGGATCAGCACATTGGAGAGCACGTTGAGGTGGAGCAGATAAAGGCCCCCAACGGTCACGATCAGCAGCGTGATCACCAGGCTGAGCACACGGCTAGCCGCCATCAGGTTCGAGACCCGCTGCAGCAACAGATCCGGCATGGTACAGACCAGCACCACCACCACGGCGTGAAGGCAGTCGATCGACCACATGACAGCCGGCAGCCCCAGCAGCCCCGCATCGGATACGGGGCTGGGACCGGTCCAGCGCAGACCCTCGTACACCGACACCGCCAGCAGCACCAGCAACATCGGGGCCCGCAGCGGCAGGGTCACCAGGCGGATCAGGCGGCTCATGCGGCTTCCAGTTCCAGGGAGATCGCGTTCAGCGGACAGCTTGGGATGCATTGTTCGCACACCAGGCAGCGCTGCGCATCAAAGGTGAGGCGCCAGGTGGGCGCACCAAAACCCAGCGCCCCGCTCGGGCACACACTCGAGCAGATGCCGCAATCCACGCAAGCGTCGGGATCGATCCGGATTTGGCCAGGCGCCCGGTTGAGCTGCAGCCCCAGGCTCTCCAGCCAGCTCTCGGCTGCCGCGAGCTCATCAATATCGCCCGAGAGCTCCACCACCATCGTGCCGCTCTGATTCGGCGCGATCTGGGCCCGCAGGATCTTGGCGGCGATATCGAAATCAACCGCCAGCCGGTAGGTGATCGGCTCGTGCACCGATTCGCGCGGAAAGTGGAGGGTGAGACGGCGCTTCAAGGGCGTGAGCTCTGTCGATCCCGCTGGCCAGATCCCGGGGCCGGCGCTCCGGTGCCTGCAAAAACGCTAGCGGCCACTGCCAGAGTGCCCCCCGCAGCAACGGCATTTCCCCATGACCTCCCCGCCCGACTCCGGCACCGGTGCCCTTGGCAGCCGCGAACGCCTGGTCCTGGCGGGCATCGCGCTGCTGATGGCCGCGGCGCTGCTCTGGTTGCGGGGCGGTCTCCATCCCCAGGCGCCGCTGGAGAAGCTGGCGCGCCAGTCGCCCGATCTACAGCTGGCCCTCAGCAATGGCAAGCCCACTCTGGTGGAGTTCTACGCCGACTGGTGCGAGGCCTGCCGGGCCATGGCGCCGGCGATGGAGCAACTGGAGCAGCGCCAGCGCAGCCAGCTCGATGTGGTGCTGCTGAACGTGGACAACCCACGCTGGGAGCCGGAGATCGACCGCTTCGAGGTGAACGGCATTCCCCAGCTGGAGTTCTTCAACGCCGCCGGCCAGCCGGTGGGTCGGGCCGTGGGGGCGCGCAGCGCCAGCGAGCTGCAGGCCCTCAGCGAGGCCGTGGTAGCCGGTGAACCCCTGCCGCAGCTGGCGGGTGTGGGCCAGCTCAGCAGCCTCGAGCAGCAACCGGCGGCCACTGGCACGATGGCGGCACCCCGCAGCCACGGCTGAGTTCCCCATGGATCCCCGTTTCCGGGTCGAGCTGATCGCCGCCACCCCCAACCCACAGTTGTGCGTGTATGCGGGGATGCACCAGGACTACTCCGAAGGCTTCGTGGCCGAAACACGGGACACCTGGCCCGATGAAACCCGTGCCGGTGAGATCTGCGTGAAACGCCTGCTGGCGGGCGAGCGCGGCCACTACGGCCCGCTGGAGCATGCCCAGATCGTGCTCAATGTGGGCTGGTTTCCCCATTCGGTGATGCAGCAAGCCCGCACCCACCGGGTGGGCGTGAGCTTCGATGTGCAATGTCTGGCCGGTGATACCGAAATCACCTTCTTAAAGGCCTCCGGGGCCTTGCGGAAGGTCAGGATCGCAGAGCTGTATGACCTCTGGGCCAACGGCGAACAGGCGCTGCGGCAGCGGCAGGTGCGCGGCCGCCAGGGCGAGGGTGCCGGCACGACCTACCGGCGCGATTGCCGCAAGCGACTCCAGGGCATGACGCTGCGGGTGCTGAATGAGGAAACAGGAGTCTTCGAGACAAGTCACATCAGGGATGTGATGTGCAGCGGGATGCAGCCGGTCTACCGATTGACGATGGAGGACGGTCGCCACCTGGATTGCACGGCCAACCATCGGCTGCTCACCCCGGATGGATGGCGAACCATGGGCGAAGCACTGACTCTCCGCACCCGCCAGGACGGCAGCGTGCGCAGCTTCCGACGCACCGCCAGGGTGCTGGCCAACGGCAATGTAGCTGTCGGCACCGGTGCCTATCGAGACAAGATGTGGCTGAGAGAGCAGATCGATGCCGGAACATCCGTACGCACGATGGCGGAACGGGCAGGTTGCTCACCAACAACGGTCCGCGACTGGGCACGTCGCCATCAGATCCAGCTGCCTGAGTGCAAGACGCGGTTTCAGTCGGGCCACAAGCCCTGGAACGGCCATCACGATGCGCCTTACCGCCAGCGGTGGTGGCTTGAGGAAAGACTGAACGAGGGACTTCACGTCGACGCCATGGCCGCACTTGCCGGCTACTCGATCGAAGCCATCAAGAAATGGGTCTATCACCATGGACTAATCCTCAACCGTCGTCCAACGGGCATCCAAAAGGGCCAGCAGCCCTGGAACAAGGGACGTGGCGGTTACAACCTGCAGCTCTCGGAGTCCTCTCGGGAGGCACGGCGTGCCCATGCCCAGCACCTCAGCCGCCGGGGGCCGGAGTCCCACTTCTGGAAGGGTGGCATCTGCTCAGATCGGGAGCTGATCGGAGCCTGGACCAGGCAGATGGCCCCCCAGATCCATCGCCGTTACGACTACGCCTGCCAGCGCTGCGGCCAGCGGGGCATCGACCAGCGGCTGCACGCCCATCACCTGGTGCCGGTCTACGCCGATCCAGACCTGGCCTACGAGATCGACAATCTCGTGACCCTCTGCCAACCCTGTCACACCTTCCTGCATCAACATCACCAGGAAGCTGTCTTCGCTGCTGAATTTCAACCGGGACGAGTCATGGACATCTGGCAGGAAAAGCCTCGCCCCGAGGGCCGGAAGCTACGGGCCCACTCCCTGACTGTGGCGAACGTGGAATTCCTCGGCTCCCAGATGACCTATGACTTGGAGGTGGAGGGGCCATGGCACAATTTTGTCGCCAATGGTCTGGTCGTTCACAACTCCATGCGCTACACGGGCGAGCGCATCTGCCGTGCCGCCAGCGGCGAACTGGAGCTGGAAGAGGTGTTCTATCTGCGCCCGGTGGGCTCCTACGCTGACCGTCAAGGCAAGAAGTATGCCTACAGCGCCGAGGAGCGAGCCAAGGATCTGGCGCTCTGCCAGGCGGCCGCTGAACGCTACCGCGATCTGCTGGCAGCCGGCTTCGCCGAGGAACACGCCCGGGGCATTCTCCCCTTCGACTATCGCCAGCACTTCGTGGTGAGCTTTTCGCTGCGGGCGTTCCTGCACTTCATGGACCTGCGCGCCAAGCTCGATGCCCAGGAGGAGATTCGCTCCCTCTGCGATCTGATGTGGCCCCACATGCAGAGCTGGGCACCCGAGATCGCCGCCTGGTACGAAAAATCACGCCTGCACAAGGCGCGTCTGGCTCCCTGATCTAGACGCGGGCGAGGGTCACACGCTCGGGTTGGTGCTGATACTTGCCGGCCCGATCCTGATAGGTGGTATCGCAGGGATCACCCTCAAAGAATAGCAGCTGACAGATGCCTTCCTCGGCGTAGATACGGCAATCAGCACCTGAGGAATTGCTGAACTCCAGGGTGAGATGCCCCTCCCAGCTCGCCTCGGCCGGAGTGGTGTTCACGATGATCCCCAGGCGCGCATAGGTGCTCTTGCCCAGACAGATCACGGTGATGTTGGGCGGCACCCGCATCTTCTCGAGGGCCACACCGAGCCCATAGCTATGGGCCGGGAGAATGAAATAGCGGCCGTCCTCGTCTTCATGCAGAGGCGCCGGCTCGAGGTTCGCCGGGTTGAAGCGCTTGGGATTCATCACCGTGCCCGGCACGTGGCGGAAGATCAGGAATTCCCTGGCGCTCAGCCGCAGGTCGTAGCCATAGGAGGAGCAGCCGTAGCTGAGCACCGGCCTGGCTGCATTCTCGGGATCGAGATGGCGCACCAGCGTGGGCTGGAAGGGCTCGAGCATGCCAGCCGCAGCCTGCTCATTGATCCAGCGGTCGTTCTTGAGCATTCAGGGCTTGGGCCTCAGAGGCCGCGGCGGAGCTGGGTCACCTGATCCGCCATGGCCATCAGCTCAGCGGGAATGGAAGGTCCGGTCAGGATGACATCCAGATGGGCCGGGCGCTGCTCCAGGCTGGCCACCACTTCATCGAGCCCGACATAGCCCAACTCCACGGCCAGGCCGAGCTCATCGAGCACCATCAGATCCACGGCACCGCTGAGCAACTGCTCGCGACTGAAGGTCCACAGCTCCGCAACGGCGGCCACCACCTCAGGCGACTGCTCTGCCGGCTGTTCGACACAGGCGGCGACCGCCGGGCGCAGCCATTGCAACCGACCGCACAGCCAGGTGCTCGCCTCCAGTCCCTGAGCAACTCCGCCCTTGAGAAACTGACTCACCAGCACACGGCTACCCAGGCCGGCGGTCCGCAGGGCCTGGCTGAGCACGCTGCCAAAGCTGCCACGGAACGGGGCCGTGTGCACCTGCAGCAGCCCCTCGGGCTGGGCCACCAGTCGCAGCTGCGGAACGGGCCGGGGGGTGATCGGAACCAGCGGGCGATGCAAGCCGCGGCTGGCTGCGGACAGGTTGTGGGAGGCACCGGGAGACGCGGGGAGGCTTGCGGTCATGGGCATCCGGGCTTAGATCTGAATGTAGCGGCAACAGGCCGGGACACAAGCCCGACCACACCACTGGTGGTGCAAACACCTGTACCAGCCTCGCCAGCAATGGTGACCGTCGCCACCATTGCGCCGTGAAACCGTGTGAATCGCTACAAGGGCACCCCAGACCCATCCGTAGGTTCCCGAGACTCAATCACTCGCCATGGTCGGCGCCACCCGAGGCTTCAGCCGCACTGCGCCCACACCCTCCAGCGGCGATCCCGGAGCCGTGGCCTCCATTGGCACCGCCAATGCCGGCGGCGCCACCCTGCTGGAAGTGATTCGGGGCCTATCGGGCAGCACCGTCGAGACGGTGGAGCGCGGCAAAACAATTTTCTTCCCGGGCGATCCGGCCGAGAAGGTGTACCTGCTGCGCCGCGGTGCGGTGCGGCTGTCGCGGGTGTACGAGAGCGGCGAGGAGATCACGGTGGCACTGCTACGCGAGAACAGCCTGTTTGGGGTGCTCTCGCTGCTCACCGGCCAACGATCAGACCGCTTCTATCACGCAATCGCCTTCACCCGGGTAGAGATGGTGACCGCCCCGGCCACCTCGGTGCGTAAGGCGATCGAGCAGGACGCCAGCGTGGGACTGCTGCTGCTCCAGGGCCTCTCCTCACGCATCCTGCAGACTGAAACCATGATCGAAACCCTCACCCACCGCGACATGAGCTCGCGGCTGGTGAGCTTCCTGCTGGTGCTCTGCCGCGACTTCGGCGTGCCAAGCAGCGAGGGGATCACGATCGATCTGCGCCTGTCCCACCAGGCGATCGCCGAGGCGATCGGCTCCACCCGCGTCACGATCACCCGCCTGCTGGGTGATCTGCGCAGCGAGGGGCTGGTGTCGATCGACCGCAAGAAGATCACGGTCTTCGACCCGATCGCGCTGGCCAAGCGATTCAGCTGAGGGCATCCCCTCAACGCCTGCAGACCTCCGCCCCCATGGTGTCGGGGATACTGGGGCCCGCTGGAGCTGGTGGTGTCGGGCTGGCTGCTGATCCTGAGCCTGCTGGTGCTGGGAGGCGTGCTCTCCACCCTGGGCGACCGGCTGGGCAGCCGCGTGGGCAAGGCACGCCTCAGCCTGTTCAACCTGCGCCCGCGCGACACCGCCGTGCTGATCACGGTGCTCACGGGCAGCCTGATCAGTGCCGTGTCGCTCGGGCTGATGCTGCTGGTGAGCCAGCAGCTGCGGGTGGGACTGTTCGAACTCGACCAGATTCAGGCCCGCCTGCAGGCCAGCCGCGCCGCCCTGGAGCGCAGCCGACGCGAGCTGGCCGAGGCCGAGGCAGGCCGCCGCCAGTCGGCATTGCAGTTGCGGCAAGCCCAGCAGCGCTCCGCAGCCCTGCGCCGGGAGCTGGCGCCACTGCAGGCCCAGCGCCAGCAGCTGATCGCCGCGCGCGACCGGCTGACCCGCGATGTGCAGAGCCGTGATGCCGACATCCGCCGCAACAAGGCGGAACTCGCCCAGGTGCAGCGGCGCATCGACGCCGGGGCCCGCGAACTGCGCCAGCTGGAGAACAACCTGATCGCCCTGCGCCGCGGCGACGTGGTGATCGCCAGCGGCCAGCCCCTGGCCACCGCCAAGGTGACCCTGCAGCAACCCAGTCAGGCCAGGGCGGTGATCAACGCGATGCTGCAGCAGGCCAACCGCTTCGCCTTCCAGCGGGTGCTGCCGGGCCAGCCGGCCAACCGTCAGATCCTGCTGGTGCCTCGCAGCGACATCGCGCGGCTGGAGGAGATGCTCACCAAACCCGGCAGCTGGGTGGTGAGCGTCCTCTCGGCGGCGAACGTGCTGCGCGGCGAGCAACAGGTGCTGGCCTTCCCCGACCTACGGCCCAATCGCCAGGTGGTGCGCACGGGCGAGGTGCTCGCCAGCACCACGATCGAGGGCGATCTGCGCAACCCCGAAGGCATCGCGCGTCGGCTCAACCTGCTGCTGGCAGCGGCCTACGCCAAGGCCCAGCGCCAGGGCACTCTCACCGATGGGCTGCAGTTTGATGTGACCAGTTTCAACCAGCTGGGACGGGCCCTGGCCGAGCGGCCCGCCGGCGAGATCGCCCAGCTCGAAGCGGTGGCTCTGCGGGATGCCGACACCCCCGATCCGATCAGCGTGGAGCTGCGCTGGGCACGCCCAGACGTTCCGGCACTGCCCAAGCGCCCCGGATGAGCGGCAGCTGGGCAGCGCTGGATCCCGGACGCAGCAAGTGTGGCCTGGTGCGCTGCGACGGCACCAGGAGAGACGTGATCGAAGCGTGGATCGAACCGGGGCCTGCCTGCCTGGAGCGGCTGCGGCAATGGCGGGCCGAGGGGCTCGTGGGCGTGGTGCTGGGAGATGGCACCAGCAGCGGCAGCTGGCCGGAGAAGCTGCGGCAGCTGGGCTTGACCGTGGAGGTCGTGGATGAGCGCGGCAGCACCCTGGCTGCACGGCAGCGCTACTGGGAGCTGCTGCCGCCGAGGGGCTGGCGACGCCTGCTGCCCCGCGGCCTTCGCCTCCCCCCCCGCCCGATCGACGATGTGGTGGCCCAGCTGCTGCTGGAGCGCTGGCTCGGGCGATCGCTGCGCCGGGTTGCCGCCCTGGAGCCGCCGCTGCTGGAGCAGGAGCGGCGCGCGCGGCGGGATCAGAAGCGCGCCCGCACGGTGAAGGCGTAGTCACCGCCAGGCTCGAGCTGGTAGTCGGCTGTTACCAGAAAGCGCAACAGGGCGTCCTGGATCAGGGCACGGCCCAGGGAGGGTTCCACACTCAGCTCGCCCTTTTCAAAACGCCAGCTGAAGGTCCAGTGGAAACCACCAGCGCTCACTTCCCCCGCCAGCAGCCGATCGCTGAAGCTCTGATGCAGCACCCGCAGCTGAGCGGTGGTGGCGGGAAGGCGGGCCATCCGATCAGCCTGCCTGGGGTTCGGGGCGAAAACCGTTCAAGCGGTTACCAGCCCGCTCATAGCCCAGGCGCTGGATCAAACCGAAGCCAGCCTCCACCTCAGCCAGCACCGCATCAAGGATGGGCAGCTCGGCGGAGCTGAAGCGACCCAGCACATGGCCCACGGTACGGGCCTTGCGCTCGGCGGGGTTATCGGCCGGCGCACCGATGCCGATGCGCAGCCGGGGGAAGGCCTGGGTGCCAAGGTGGCTGATCGTGCTACGCAGGCCGTTATGGCCACCGGCGCTGCCGCTCTGGCGGAGCCGCAACCGACCCAGGGGCAGGTCCATGTCGTCCACCACCACCAGCAACTGCTCAGGGGTGAGCGAAAACCAGTCGAGCGCCGCGCGGATGGAACGCCCGCTGTCGTTCATGTAGGTCTGCGGCATCAGCAACCGCAAACGGCAGTCACCGTGGCCCACCTCCGCCAGCAGGCCGTGCAGCTTGGGCTGGCTGCGGAAACCGGAGCCCTCTCGGCCCGCCAGTCGCTCCAAGGCCATGAAGCCCACGTTGTGGCGGGTGCCCACATACTTCGGCCCGGGATTACCCAGGCCGACCACCAAGAGCAGGCTCACCGCTCAGGCTCTTGGGGCGTCACCAGACTGGACCGGCGGTTCGGATTGGACGTCGACCTGAGTCGTCAATTCAGGAGGAGCCGGCGACTCCGCCGTGGTGATGGCTGAGCGGAACTCCTGTTCGAACTCGCTGGAGGCCGACTGGAATCCCTTGAGGGTCTTGCCGAGGGTCCGGCCCAGCTCAGGCAGACGCTTTGGCCCGAAGACAAGCAAACCGATGGCGGCAATGACGGCCAGCTCAGGCAGTCCGATCCCAAATACGTTCATGGAGTGGCGCCCGAGTGGATTCAGGGGATCAGCCGATCCCGTTCCAGTTCACGTTGATGCCTTCCAGCAGCAGCGACTTGTTGTACAGCTGCAGGATCACCAGCAGGAACACCAGGAAGAGGGCCATGAACACCCCCATCACCGGGGTAGTACCCCAGCCGGGAACGACCTTGCCGTACTCGGAATTCAGCGGACGCAGCAGGTCTCCCAGACGGGTGCGTTGGGCCATGGCAGCTCGATCCTCTCGCGCTAGCAATCGGTCTGGGTACTGTAAAGGTCACGCCCGCCCAGGGCGCGGAGCTGACGCGAGTTGTGATGCTCCACCCCTGCGTCGCCGCTCCCAACGCCGCTCCCAACGCCATGGAAACCACCAGCTCCCCAGCCCTGTCCGTGGCGATCGCCGTGCTGGCGGTCCTGCTGGGGCTCACCGGCTTCGGGGTTTATACCGCCTTCGGGCCGCCGTCCAAGAGCCTCTCCGACCCGTTCGACGACCACGACGACTGAGTCGACATCAAGGCGAAGGGGCCAGCCGCCAGAACCCGAGGTCCCAGGGGCCAAGCAGGCCCATGGTTTCAGCGCAGGGCTGCCGTTCCAGCGGCTCGTCCAGGCCATTGAGCCGCTGGGCCAACTGCCAGTGCGGTGAGGGCACAAAGCAGCGGCGCCGAGGGCTGAGGTTCTGCACGGCCACCACAGGCCCTTCCGGTCCGGGCCGGCAGGCGAGCAGCACCAGCCCCGGTTGCAGGGCTGGCAACGCCTCCAGCACAGGCGGCCCTGAAGCCGCCGCACCCGGGCGCCGCCACAGTGGCTCGCGCAGGCGGACCGCCTCGGTCGGCAGCGCCGCCGCACTCCAGGAGCCCCGGTAGGGCAACAAGGCCAGCCGCTGGCGTTGCCAGCCGTTGTCGGCGCCAGGATCGGGCCAGGTGGGTGCCCGCAGCAGCGACACCCCCAGCTGCGCCGCCGCCGCCGACACGCCCTGGGGCCCATCGAGCAGCACCGCCAGTCCACCGCTGTCGCCGCCGCCGGCCCGCACCGCGGCGTACCAGCTCACGGCCGCCACCTCCCAGCGGGCCTGCTCCCGTGGGCTGACCAGCTGCGCCGGCCGCTCGATCACCCCGCCAGGGGTGTCGGCAGCCCAGCGGCTGGCCGGGGCCGCGAGCGGCAGCTCCAGCCGCAGCAGCTCATGGCGCTGACGCCAATCCACCGCCAGGGTGAGCTCAAGCCAGGGACATCCGGCAAGCAGGCGTCCATCGAGGCGCACCGTGCTGCAGCCGCAGCTGCCGCGCCAGCGAAAGCTCACCGCCAGCGGGCCCTGCTCCACGAGCTCCGGCATCCCCTGCCAGCGCCAGGGCAGCGGGTGCTGGGCGTAATCGGTGGCGATGTCCCAGGCATCCCAGAACTCACCGGCATCGCGATAGCGTCGCCAGGCCAGCGGCGCCGCCAGCTGGGGCTGGCCAGTGGCGTCGCAGAGCTGCTCCACTCCCGCCGCGCCCAGCCGCAACTGCAGCAGGCCGTTGCTGATCAGCCAGCCTTCAGCTTCAGCCGTGATCCGCACCGGAGCCTGAGGCTCCGGTGTTGGCGGCGCATCCACCAACGGCTCGATGCACCGCTCCAGCCGCAGACGGCGCTCCAACCGGCAGGCCGCCACGCCCGCCAGGCCGGGGATCTGCACCCAGGTGCCGCCGGCACCCGCGGACTGCTGGGGCAAGGGCTGGCCATCGAAGGTCCAGGCTCCGGCGGGCAGGCGCAGGGTGGTGGGCCGGGCCGACAGGGGCTGCAACTGGGCCAGCCACCACGGCTGGATCGATTCCCCGCTGCCTGCGGCGATGCCCAGCCACTGGTGAAGGGCCCGGTCGCGTTGGGTACGAGCCTGACGGCGGGCCTGGCGCCACTGGGGTTCGGCCTGCTCGAACACCTCCGGAATCGCCGTGCCCGGCAGGATGTCGTGAAACTGCTGGAATAGCAGGGTCTCCCAATCAGCCTTGGCGTGGCTCGCTGCCGCGGCCGACCCGGCCAGCACCTGGGCGAGCTCGGCCTCCCGCAGCAGCCGCTCCAGGCTGCGGTTGTGGCGCTTCTGATCTGGCCGGCTGGTGGCACAGCCACGGTGCAGCTCCAGGTAGAGCTCATCGCGCCACACCGGCAAACCCGAAGCCAGCGGTTCCAGCCCCAGCAGGTAGCGCCGCAACGGGCCGTGGCTCTGGCGCGGGGCCTCGGGCCGATCCGCCCAGAGACGCAGCTGCTCCAGCATCTCGGCGGTGGGGCCGCCGCCGTGGTCGCCAACCCCTGGCAGCCAGAGAGCTACTGCCACACCCGTGGCCTGCTGCCAATCGCGCTGATAGCGGGCCATCGCAAGCGGGTCACCATCGGTGCCGATCGGGGCGCTCATCAACGCCAGCACCTCGGCACCACAGCGGCTGCGCCAGCGAAACAGCCGGTGAGGGAAGGAATTGGTGGCATTCCAGGCCAGCTTGTGGGTACAGAACCAGCGCACCCCGGTGGCCGCCGCCACCGCGGGCACCCCAGCGCCGAAGCCGAAGCTGTCGGGCAGCCAGGCCAGCGGGTGCTCCAGACCAGGGAACAGCCGCCGGCTCTCGGCCTGGCCGTGCTGGAACTGGCGGAGCAGCGAGGCGGTGGCGATCAACACACAGTCGGTTTCCACCCAGGGACCGTTGATCGGCTCGAAGCGACCAGCGGCCACAGCCCGCTGCAGGCGCTCGAACAGGAGTGGGCGGTGGCGTTGCAGCCAGGCGTAGAGGGCCGGCGTGGAGTGGGCGAAGTGGAGCTCAGGGAAGCGCTCCATCAGATCAAGGGCCGCGGCAAAGGTGCGCTCGGCGGCCTGCCAGGTATCGGCCACCGACCACAGCCAGGCCAGATCAAGATGGGCATGGCCCAGCACCTGCACCCTGGCTCCAGCGGCAGCTGCACCGATCTGGCTCAGCTCCTGGCGCAGGGGGCCGAGGAGGTCGAAGGGGTCGGCCGGATCGAGCGGCTCGAGTGCGATCCGACTGGCGATCAGGGCGCCATCGTCGTGGAGCGGACTGCGCAACCGCAGCTCCAGCACCAGGGGCTGGCCCTGCCACCAGCACGCAGGCAGCGGCCAGCGGCAAGCCGTGTCGAAGAGATCCCCCTGGTGGATCCGCTGGCCATCGGCCCACAGCTCCACCTGATCAGCCCACCAGCGCAGGCACAGCCGCGCCTGCGCCACCCCGGCCAGAGGCCGCCAGGCGGGCGGACAGTGGAGCTCAAGCTGGAGATGGCGCCACTGGCCGCCGCGGGGCCAGATCACCAGGCCGCGCTGATGCCAGTCAGGCCGGTGCTTCGCCCCCCAGGGATGACTGAGCGCAGGGCCTGACGGCCCTTGGGGCTGCTCGCACTGCCACAGCGGCAGGAGATCCCAGCTGGCGCGATCCGGGCCCTGCTTCACCGGCAAGCGTGACGGAAACGTTTCAATCCTGGGAGCTGGACGCCCCCAAGGGTGGTTGGGGGCGGGATGCGCCGGTCGGGACCCATAGGATGATGCGGCAGCCGCACGGCAGGTGAGGCCCTTACGGCGCTGTCACCCTCCCCGGCCCGACGGCCGGAACTTTCCCGCCCTCCGCCCCCGCAGGCCCGACCATGCTCGCTCTCAAGATCTCAGTCTATTCCGTCGTTTTCTTCTTCATCGGGATCTTCGTGTTCGGCTTTCTGGCCAGCGACCCCAGCCGGACCCCCAGCCGTAAAGATCTGGAGGACTGAGCCTCAGGGCCCTTGAGCCCCCGTTCCTTCGTGGCAGGATCGCCGCCGTTCGTTCAGCATGTGTGCGGCGGCTTTCCAGGTCCAGCCACAGGGTCCTGGCCGTTTTGCAGCTAGGTCTGCTTGGCTTCTCAGGCAGTATCGCCGGTTTTGCTGCGAGTGCCGCTCCAGTCGCGGAGCCTGCACCGCAGTCTGAGGGGCTGACTGCGCCACCGGCTCGGCATCCTTTGGTTGCCGAGCCGGTGGCGCCATCCATAAATCAACCCACGGCAGCTCTGCATGCTGCCGTGGGTGAAGGTTCCGATCTGGCACCGCTGGAGATCGGTCTCTCCGCCAATCAGCAGAGCTATGACGCCCAGCTGGGCCGCGTGATAGCCAGCGGCAATGCGGCCGCCACCCTGGCTGGCGGGCAGATCCGGGCCGAGCGGATTGAGTACGAGGTGAACTCCCGCACGGTGTACGCATCTGGCGCCGTGCGCTTCCAGCGCGGCCAGCAATACCTGCAGGCCAGCAGGCTGCGTTACAGCCTGCTGGAAGGCGTGGGGGAGATCGAAGACGTGTACGGCGTCCTCGATCTCGACACCAGTGCCCAGGATCTCGATATCGAGCAGCCGCCGTCGCAGCCCCTCGGCCCCACGCCGGCGATGGCCTGTACGCCCAAAATTCCCGAGCTGCCCGACTGGCATCCCTACCCCTGGGCCGCCACGGTGTGGGCCGGCCAGATGGTGAATGCCAACTTCGGCGAAACCTTCGCCTTCCAGGGCAGCTGGCGGCCCGAATACCTCACGGGCATCAACCTACAGCGGCGCCTGCTGGATGGGGGCCTGTTCACGATCGAAACCGATCTGAATCTGATGGGGCACATCGCCAGCGCCCAGCAGGGCGGCCCCTTCAACCAGCCGGTGCCGAACAGCAGGGTTCCTGCCCAGTCCTTCGGCGAAGGAACCTTGGGGCTAGGGCTGCGCTTGTGGCTGCGTCCGTGGCTGAACGTTTTTCTGGTGGAAGGCATCAGCCTCAACACCGACTTCAGCTCCTACGAACAGACCTACCGGGAGCGCTATTCCAAGCTCCTCAACTACCTGGCCTTTGAGATCGAAGCGCTGGTGGATCCCCAGTGGTCGGTGGTGGGTCGCATTCACCACCGCTCCGGGGCCTACGGCACCTACAACGGCGTCAGCGAGGGCAGCAACGGCTACCTGCTCGGCGTGCGCTACCGCTGGGGTCAGCAGAAGACCCCCAACCGGGTGATCGCCGCCATGCCGCCAGCCCTAGGCTGCCCCGGCATCAGCCCCGACAGCCTGCAGCAACCCCGCACGCTCAACGAGCAGCTCGATGCGGTGGCCAGCGGCAAGCCTCAGGCTCCATCGCCAGCCCAGGTCGCACCTGCGGATATCAAGACGAGCAAAGCCAGCGGCAGCGTCTGGCAGCGAGCCCGCCAGCAGGAGTCCGCCCGCAAGCAGGTCACTGACGCGATCGATCAGCGGGTGAGCGATGTGAGCTTCCAGCGCAGCCTCAAGGCCGAGCGCCGCTTCGGCTTCCCCAGCGAGCTCACCACGCCAGACGAGGTGAATCAGTACGGCACGGCGCGCCCCGCCCAGCTGCAATCGCTCACCACCGTGAGCAATACGGAGCTGGTGAAAGGCACCGTGAGCCGCTGGCGCTTCCAAGCCAAGCGGATGACCTTCACCCCCAGCGCCCTGCAGGCCGACCGGGCCGCCTTCACCAACGACCCCTACACCCCAGCGCAGTCGTGGCTCAATTCCGAAGGCGTCGTGGCCTCCCTGAGACCCAACGGCGACACGGTGATCAAGGCCACGCGCAATCGCCTGGTGCTGGATGAACGGCTGCCGATTCCAGTAACGCGGCAAACCCGCATCAAGAAGAAAGAAGACGTGGACAACCGCGTGGTGCTGGGCCAGGACAACACCGACCGGGGCGGCTTCTTCATCGGCTACAAGCTCATGCCGATCCGCTTCGGCGAGACCGGCAGCCTGGAGCTGCAGCCCCAATTCCTGATGCAGCGGGCGATCAACGGCTACACCAGCAGTTACCCACTGCCCGGCCAATCGGCAGGCGATCCGGCCAGCTCCCAGCCCAACACCGTGGGCGATCTGTTTGGTCTGGTGGCCAAGCTGCAGGCCCCCATCGCCGGCTTCCGCAGCGACGCCAACCTCGAGATCTCCACCTTCAATTCAGCCAACTTCGCCAACGGCACCCGCAGCTGGGGCGATATGATTCGGGCGATACAGCTACCGCTCTTGGGTGAGAGCAACCTGCGGCTGTTCGGGGCGTACCGCTACCGCACCTGGAACGGTTCGCTCGGCGAGCAGGACGTGTACTCCGCCTACGGCATCTCCCTCGACGACACCGGCAATCTGCCGAACTGGGGCTCCTTCTCAAGCAATTACTTCTGGCGAATCGGTGTTGGCAACTATCAGGGCAACGACTTCAACACCACCAACCTGCTCGCCCTCTGGCGGGGCAACGTCATCGGCTCCCTGAATGGCTCCCTTCCACTGTGGACCGGCAAACCGCTGGACGTGACACCGCTGCAGGCCCTGGCCTACTCGCCCAGACCGATCGTTCCGGGTCTGCGGCTCAACGCCAATCTGACCACCGAGCTGGCCTACTACGGCGACGGCACCAACCAGAACACGATCACGCTCTCAGGCGGCCCCACCCTCACCCTCGGCCACTTCAGCAAGCCGTTCTTCGACTACACCGAACTGACGGTGACCGGCAGCGGCACCCTGCGCCAGGGACTGAGCCAGTTCAGCTTCGATCGGGCCGTGGATCTCGGCACGATCAACGTGGGCCTCACCCAGCAGCTCGCCGGCCCGCTCGTGTTCAGTGGTGGCGTAGGCTACAACGTGGATCCCAATTCAGGCTTCTATGGCAGTGTCACCAACTCCTATGTGGAGCTGCGCTGGCAGCGCCGCAGTTATGACATCGGCGTGTATTACAGCCCCTACGAAGGACTGGGCGGCATCCGGGTGCGTCTGAACGACTTCAACTTCAAGGGCACCGGCACGCCTTTTGTGCCCTACAGCGGCAGGCCCGGCCCCCAGCGCCGGCTGTTCTGATCAGGCGAAGGCGCTCAGATAGGGCAAGCGAGCCGCAGTGGCTGACAAGGCCTCCGCGTTGGCCAGCAACTGGCCGGTGGCATCCCACTGGCCACTCACCAGCATCTGCTGGGGACCAGCGGCGAACTGCAATGGCCAGATCTGACCGGCGCCGCTGAGGGATCCGCTCGCCACATCCAGGTGGAACTCCTGGTCGGGGTGAGCCGCCGCCACCTCCTGAATCGTCAACATCGTGGCGTGGTCGGCCACGGCGCAGGGAATGCCCAGGGCCAGGCAGTTGCCGAAGAAGATCTCGGCAAAGCTCTCGCCCACCACGGCACGGATGCCCCAGCGCATCAGCGCCTGGGGCGCGTGCTCGCGACTGGAACCGCAGCCGAAGTTGCGGTTCACCAGCAGAATCGAAGCACCCTGATGCGCGGGGCGATCAAAGGGGTGGGGCCCTGCCGGATCGTTGGCCAGCTCGGTCCGATCATCAGCAAAGACAGCGGGCCCGAGAGCCTCGAAGGTGACGCACTTGAGGAAGCGGGCCGGAATGATCCGATCGGTATCGATGTCGTCGCCGCGTACCACCACAGTGGTGCCGCCCACAGCGGTGATCGGGCCCTGGGGAAAAGGAGCAGACGTCATGGCGTTCAGGGAGATCTGGCTGGGGTCGATTCAGGCGTTGAGCAGCTGGCGCACATCGGTGACGCGACCGGTCACGGCAGCAGCGGCCACCATCGCAGGGCTCATCAGCAGGGTGCGGCCGCTGGCCGAGCCCTGGCGGCCCTTGAAGTTGCGATTGGAGGAGCTGGCGCTGATCTGGCGGCCTTCAAGGCGATCGGGATTCATCGCCAGGCACATCGAGCAGCCGGGCTCGCGCCACTCGAAGCCGGCGGCGGTGAACACCTGATCGAGGCCTTCGGCCTCGGCCGCCGCCGCCACCTGCTCACTGCCCGGCACCACGAACGCCTTGATCCCAGGCGCCACCTGGCGACCCTTGGCCACGACCGCCGCGGCCCGCAGATCACTCAGGCGCCCGTTGGTGCAGCTGCCGATGAAGCAGACATCCACCGGGGTGCCCTCGATCAGCTGACCAGGCTGCAGATCCATATAGCGATAGGCCTCCTCGGCGAGAGGGCGCTCGTCGGATTCGGTCTGCTCCAGGGTGGGAACGGCCTCATCCACGCCAATGCCCTGGCCGGGGGTGATGCCCCAGGTGACCGTGGGGGCGATGGCAGCGGCATCGAAGCGCACCTCGTCGTCGAAGACGGCATCAGGCCCGCTGGTCAGGCTGCTCCACCAGGTCACGGCCCGATCCCAGGCCTCGCCGCTGGGGGCATAGGCACGCCCCTTGAGGTAATCGAACGTGACCTGATCGGGGTTCACGTAGCCACAGCGGGCGCCGCCCTCGATCGCCATGTTGCACAGGGTCATGCGCTCCTCCATCGAGAGCCCCGCGATCGCGGGGCCGGCGAATTCATAGGCGTAGCCCACGCCGCCCTTCACGCCCAGCACACGGATCACGTGCAGCACCAGATCCTTGGCGTAGACGCCGCTCTGCAGCTGGCCATCGACCCAGATGCGCCGCACCTTGAGCTTGCCCATCGCCAGGCTCTGGCTGGCAAGCACATCGCGCACCTGGCTGGTGCCGATCCCAAAGGCGATCGCACCGAAGGCTCCGTGGGTGGAGGTATGGGAATCGCCGCAGGCGACGGTCATGCCCGGCTGAGTGAGGCCCAGTTCCGGTGCGATCACATGCACGATTCCCTGGCGGCCGCTGCCGATGCCGTGCAGGGTGATGCCGTGCTCGGCGCAGTTGGCCTCGAGGGTGGCGAGCATCTCCTCGGCCAGCGGATCAGCGAAGGGCCGGACCTGGCTGGTGGTGGGCACGATGTGATCCACCGTGGCCACGGTGCGCTCGGGATGGCGCACGCCGAGGCCCAGCTCCTTCAGGGCGGCGAACGCCTGGGGGCTGGTCACCTCGTGGATGAGATGCAGGCCGATGAACAGCTGGGTAGCCCCGCCGGGGAGTTCGGCAACACGGTGCAGGTCCCAGACCTTGTCGTAGAGGGTGCCGGCGCTCACAGGGCCATCCTTGGTGACCGATCAACCTAGGCCGCCAGGTTTCACCCCTCCAGCAGCCGGTGCCGCAGCCGATCGATCGCCTCGCCGGCGGTGAGCATCTGTATCCAGTCGCGCCCTCGGCGGGAGCCGAAGCGAACTCCCGCACTGCGGGTGCCATCCGGGCCAGCGACGGCGATGTGGACCAGCCCCACCGGCTTCTCGGCTGAGCCGCCGCCCGGTCCTGCGATCCCGGTCACGGCAATCGACCAGCGGGCACCGGTGGCCCGGCGGGCGCCCTCAGCCATGGCGATCGCCACCGGATCGCTCACCGCTCCATGGCTGGCGAGGGTGTCGGCCGGCACGCCGAGCAGCGCCTGCTTCACGGTGTTGGCGTAGGCGATCACCCCACCGAGAAACACATCGGAGGCCCCTGGCACCGCCGCCAACGCCGCGCCGAGTCCGCCTCCCGTGCAGCTCTCGGCCACGGCCAGGGTGTCGCCGCGGCGGCGCAGCAGCTCCAGCACCACCTCGGCCAGGCTCTGCCCATCCACCCCATAGCAGGCCAACCCGGCCCGCGCCCGCAGCTCCCGCTCCACCGGCTGCAAGAGAGCCTCCGCCAATTCCGGGCTGTCAGCGCGGGCCGTGATCCGCAGCTTCACCTCCCCGGCGCCGGCATAGGGGGCCACGGTGGGGTTCTCCAGGGCCAGCAGATCGGCCACCTGCTCGGCCAGAGCCGATTCGCTCACGCCCCAGAAGCGCAACATGCGGCTGGCGAACACCCCCTGCGCCAGCCCCGCCTCGCGAAGCCAGGGGGCGGCAGTGGCCTGCCACATCGCCTGCATCTCGCTGGGCACCCCCGGGAAGGTGAGCACCGTGAAGCCGGGCACCGGGGTCCAGATCATCCCCGGGGCGGTGCCAGTGGGGTTGGGCAACACCGCAGCACCCTGGGGCAGCAGGGCCTGACGGCGGGTGCTGGGCGAGCAGATGCGCCCGCGGGCCGCCACCTTGGCCTGGATGTCGGCCCACACCTCGGGCCGCTCGTCCAAGGGGGTAGCAAAGGCGGCGGCGATGGCCTCGGTGGTGAGGTCGTCGGGCGTGGGGCCGAGGCCCCCAGTGGTGATCAGCACCCGGCAGCGACCGGCCGCCGCACGCACCGCCTGGATCAGCCGCTCACGGTTGTCGCCCACAACCTCCTGGCGGAAGTGGGGCACGCCAAGAGCCGCAAGCTGCTCGGCGATCCAGCGGGCATTGCCGTTGGTGATGGCACCGAGCAACAGCTCGGTGCCCACACACAGCACCTCGGCAGCGCCGCTCATGGCTGGCCGTCCTGCTGCAGCGCCTGCTCGCTGGCCTCGTGCTGAATCTGACGACGAGCCGCCACTACCATCCCGATCAGGATGGCGGTGGCCAAAGCCAGCCAGAGAAAGCGCAGCTCCGCATTGGCCACCACCAGGGCCAGGGCCGCCAACCACTGGGTGAAGGCGTAGATCAGCACCACCGTGCGGCGATGGCTGAAGCCGGCCCGCAGCAACCGGTGATGCAGATGGCGCCGGTCGGGATAGAAGGGAGAGCGGCCCTGGCTCATCCGCCCGAAGATCACCGCCGACATATCGGCGAGCGGCAGCGACAGGATCAGCAGCGGCAGCAGCAGGCTCACGCTGGTGATGCCCTTGGCCGGCCCAACGATGCTGATCGCCGCCAGGGCAAAGCCGAGGAAATAGGAGCCGCCATCGCCCATGAAGATGCGGGCGGGGTTGAAGTTGTGGCGCAGAAAGCCGAGGCAGGCACCGGCCAACGATGCGGCCAACAGCCCGGCGGCTGGTTGATCGAGGCTGAAGCTCACCGACAGCAGGCCGATGGCGGCGATGCCGCTCACCCCGGCGGCCAGGCCATCCAGCCCATCCAGCCAGTTGATGGCATTGGTGATCCCGACCAGCCAGATCACCGTGGCCAGCAGGCTCAGCCACTCCGGGAGCACCAACACGCTGGAGCCACCGAAGAAGCCGGGGAGGTCGATGGTGCCGATCCTCACGCCCTCGTTCCACACCGCCATCGCCACCGCCAGCTGAATCGCCAGGCGGGGGAACGGGGAAAGGGCGAACACGTCATCCGCCAGGCCCACCAGGAAGAAGCACAGCGCCCCGGCCAGGGTGGTCCAGATCAACTGGTCTTTCACGGGCAGAAGATCGGCGAAGCCGCCGAAGCTCCAGGTGATCGCCAGGGCCGCACTGAACCCGAGCACAATGCCGATGCCGCCGAGTCGCACCATCGGCGTGGTGTGCTGCTTGCGGGGGTCGGGAGTATCGGTGAGACCGAAACGGAGTCCCAGGTATCGCACCACGGGCACCACCACCGCCGTGACCAACGCCGCGGCCACCAGCGTCAGCAAGGCAGCCGCGTTGGGGCTGTAGGCGAGCGTCACGGGCGGCAGCCTTTGCGGCCCACGTTACGGACCGCCGCCACTCTCAAGCGTGCTGCAGCTGACGCTCAGCGGCATACAGCGGGAAGCGCTCGCACAGGGCGGCCACCCGCTCGCGGCAGCGCAACTCGATGGCGCTGTCTTCCGGGTTGAGCAGCCGGTCGGCGATCACATCCGCCACCTCGCGGAAGGCGGCTTCATCGAAGCCGCGGGTGGTGCAGGCGGCGGTGCCCAGGCGCAGGCCGCTGGTCACGAACGGAGACTGGGGATCGAACGGCACGGTGTTCTTGTTGGCGGTGATATGCACATCACTCACCAGCAGGTCGGCCACCTTGCCGGTCATGCCGATCGAGCGCAGATCCAGCAGCACGATGTGATTGTCGGTGCCGCCGCTCACCACATCAATGCCGCGCTCCTGGATGCGGGCGGCCAGAGCCTGGGCGTTGGCCACCACCTGGCGGCTGTAGGACTGGAAACCGGGCTGGAGCGCTTCGCCGAAGGCCACGGCCTTGGCCGCGATCACGTGCTCCAGTGGGCCACCCTGGGTGCCGGGGAACACGGCCTTGTCGAACTGCTTGCCGAACTCAGCATCGCGGCAGAGGATCAGGCCGCCACGGGGACCGCGCAGGGTCTTGTGGGTGGTGGTGGTGACTACATCGCAGTGGGGCACCGGGTTGGGATGCACACCCGCAGCCACCAGACCGGCAATGTGGGCCATGTCGGCCAGCAGGTAGGCGCCGACCTCATCGGCAATGGCGCGGAAGGCCTGGAAGTCGATCGTGCGGGGATAGGCCGAGTAGCCGCAGACAATCAGCTTGGGCTTGTGCTCCAGGGCGAGCTGGCGGATCGTGTCGAAGTTGAGCTGCTGGGAGGCTTCATCCACGCCGTAGTGCACGGCCTTGAACCACTTGCCGCTCACATTCACCGGCGAGCCGTGGGTGAGGTGGCCGCCGTGGCTGAGATCCATGCCCAGGATCGTGTCGCCGGGCTGCAGCAGAGCCAGAAACACCGCGAAGTTGGCCTGGGCACCGCTGTGGGGCTGCACGTTGGCCCAGGCAGCACCGAACAGCTGCCTGGCTCGCTCGATCGCCAGCTCTTCGATGGCGTCCACGTGCTCACAGCCGCCGTAGTAGCGCTTGGCGGGCAGGCCCTCTGCGTACTTGTTCGTGAGCACCGAGCCCTGGGCCTCCATCACGGCGCGGGAGGCGAAGTTCTCGGAGGCGATCAGCTCCAGGTGCGTCTGCTGGCGCTTCAGCTCTTTGTCGATCAGGGCAGCGATCGCCGGATCACTGGTCGCCAGCGCGGTGTTCAAGGAGGCGGCTCCGGACTCGGCCATGGGGGCTGCGCACGAGGTGTTGCCATGAATCGTAAGGAAGGGCCCCATCGCGTCCCTTGGAGTTCAGTCATAAAAAAACCGCCCAGAGGGCGGTGATGGTTGAAAACGCGCCTGGAGAGATTCGAACTCCCGACCCTCTGATCCGTAGTCAGATGCTCTAATCCGCTGAGCTACAAGCGCAAACGCCGCCGGCGTTGCCGACTTCTTCATTTTCACCGCACGGGGGTGCCCTCCGTCAACCTCAGGGTTTGCGCCGCAGGCCTGACGCGGCCCGCGGCGCCATGATCACGGCAGCGGCTTCCCTCTGCTCGATGCCCATCCGCTGGTACGGCCCCGCCAACCCCGACGACCCTCGCTACCGGCACTTCGAGCGGATCGTGAACCTCACGCTGCACGCCGCCCTGTTCGCGGCGGTCAACAGCGGCCTGTGGGTGGTGGAGGAACTGCGCCATCCCTGGGAGCACCTCAACTGGCTCACGCTGGGGTGGCTGGCGCTGCTGCTGGTGCACGGCGGGGTGGTGGTGGCGCTACGCCCCGCCAAAGAGTCCTGATCCCCTCACCTACCAAGCCATGACGCTGAGCGCCTCCGACCTCCACGAGCTGGAAGTGGCCCTGGCCGACCGGCTCTACCTCCAGCTTGCGGGCTGGCATCTCTACCTAGGGGATGCGGGCCTGGCCCAACCCCTGGCGATTGAATGCGCCGCGCGGCTGGATCAGGGCGCCACGGTGGCCGCCCGCCAGGCACTGGAGGCCGTGCAGGTGCCGATCGGAGGCGGCAGCACCCGCCTGCCCCTGGCGCGGCTGATCCCCGCCGGCCAGCTGCGCGACCTGGAGGATGTGCTGGAACCCTTTTGCCGATAGGGTTGCCCCCTTCGCCGGCGGGTGCCCGTGCTGCTGATCGAGGTCACCAACGCCCGGGAGGTGGTGCGCCAGCGAATGGGCAGGCTCGGCGGTCGCCTGATCGGCCGGGTTGTGGATGCCGAGGCCCAGGTGGAAAAAGTGCTGATCCAGGAACTGGAGAACGCCTTCAGGGAATTCGGGATCGAGGCCCGGATCTTCTCGGTGGGCGGGCCGCAGATGATCGGCCGCTCCCACCTGGAGATCCCGCTGCAGGTGCGCGAAGAGCGCCGGGTACGCCTCAGCAGCGGCGAATCCGGCTCCCCAGCTGCATGAGCATCTGACGGGCCTCCGGCACGCCGCTGGCGGACGCCACCAGCCCGAACACGGCCAGCCCCAGAGCAGCAGCCAGCACCGGCCGCAGCAGCAGACCGGCCAGATTGGGGGGCCAGGCCAGGCCGTTGGCCAGGGCCCAGGCCAACAGCCCTGAGAGCACTGCGGCACATGTGAGCAGCAGGATGTCGCGCCCCCAGGCCAGCAGCGGCAGGCCGCCCAGGCGGCGGTGCAGCACCCACAGCAGCGCGCCGCAGGTGATCACATTCACCCCAACGGTGGCCAACACCAGACCTGGGGCGCCGAAATCCAGGGCGGGCAGCTGCTGCCCCCAGGGGGTGGGCCCACCCACCAGCAGCCAGTCAAACAGAGCATTGAGGCCGATCCCGGCCATCGAGAGGCGGAACGGGGTGTTGCCATCGCCGAGGGCGTAGAACACCCGCACCAGCACATCGCGGCCCAGGTACACGGCCATGCCGAAGCCGTAGGCCATCAACAGATCGTCGACCAGGTCGCCGGCGGCGGCATCGAAGGCGCCACGCTCATAAACGAGATCCACGATCGGGCCCGCCAGGCCCACCATCAGCGCCCCCAGCGGCAGCATCGACGCGCTGGAGAGCATCAGCCCCTGGCGGATGCGGGCCACCAGCTGGGGCCTGTCTTCCGGTGCGGTGAGCCGGGCATACACCGGCAACAGCGGCACCAGCAGGGCGTTTGAGATGAGCCCCAGCGGAGTCTGCACGAGCAGGTTTGCGTAGCCCAGGCCAGCCGCAGCACCGGCGATGCCCGAGGCGAAGAACAGATCCACGAACACGTTGATCTGCAGCATCCCGGAGGAGAAGGTGGCCGGCCCCATCACCTGCAGCACCTCGCGCACCCCCGGATGCTGCCAGTCCCACACCAGCTGGAAGCGATGCAGCCCCTGGCGGGCCAGGGCCGGCAATTGCACAAGCCACTGCAGAACGGCCCCCAGGGTGGTGGCGGCGGCCAGCACCACACCGCCCAGCAGCACGTAGCGGTTGCTGGTGATCTCCGGGCCCAACTGCAGCCCGAGCACACCGATGCCCGCGATCACGGCGACGCTGGAGAGCAGCGGACTCACCGATGGGAGCCAGAACTCATCGGCGGCGTTGAGGGCCCCGAAGCCCAGGCCGATCAGGCCGGCAAACAGCGCCATCGGCGCCATCCAGCGCAGCTGCAGCGCGGCGATGGCATGGCGCTCCGGGTCCAGCCCGGGCCCCACCAGATCGATCAGGGGGTCGGCCGCCACCACCAGCAGCAGCGTCACCACCAGCAGCGTCGCACCCACCAGCGTGTTGATCGCCGCCAACACATGCGCACCCTCCTGGCGATCACGCCGGGCCAGCACGCTCACCATGGCGCTGTGGAACGGGCCGTTGATCCCACCCAGCAGGATCAGCAGAAAGCCCGGCAGCACATAGGCGTAGTTGTAGGCGTCGTAGGCAGCGCCTACGCCGAAAGCCGCCGCGATCACCTGCTGACGCACCAGGCCAGCCACCTTGCTGACGGCCGTGGCCACGGCCACGATCAGGGCAATGCGCTTGAGCGAGCGCGCGCGGGGGGTGCTGGCCATCCAGGCCGGGCCGGGGGCCCGCAGGGTCGAGCGGAAGTATGGCGAGGGGCAGGATGGCCGCCACCCAACGGCTGCGCGCGCGCTCATGACCACTCCGGTTCTACAGCTTGGACCGCTGGTGGAGGGGGTGCTGCTTAAGCGCTACAAGCGCTTCCTGGCCGATGTGGAGCTGCTGCAGGCCGGCCCCGGCGGTGAAGCAGCCGGAACGGTGGTGACCGCCCACTGCCCGAACACGGGCCCGATGACCGGTGTGCTGCTGCCCGGCGGCAGGGTGCGCCTGCGCCACGACCCCTCACCCAGCCGCAAGCTGTCCTGGACCTGGGAGCAAGCCGAGGTGCCCGGTGCCCATGGGGAAACGATCTGGGTGGGCATCAACACAGCCCTGCCCAACCGGCTGGTGCGGGCCACGATCGAGGCCGGCCTGCTGGAGCCCTGGCTGGGGCCGATCGCTGCAATCCGGGCCGAGGTGCCCTATGGCCCCAACCGCCGCAGCCGCATCGATCTGCTGCTCACCCCGGCCGAGGGGGCCAGGGACCTGCGGCCCATTTACGTGGAGGTGAAGAACACCACCTGGACCCGCGGTGAGCTGGCCCTGTTTCCCGACACCGTGACGGAGCGGGGGCAGAAACACCTCGAGGAGCTGGCGGCCCTGCTGCCCGAGGCACGGGCCGTGCTGCTGCCCTGCCTGAGCCGCCATGACGTGCGCCAGTTCGCACCCGGAGATTCGGCAGATCCGCGCTACGGCGAGCTGTTCCGCCAGGCCCAGGCGGCGGGCGTGGAAGTGCTGGCCTGCACCTTTCGCTTCTCGGCCACAGACGTGAGCTTCACCGGCCTGGCGCAGGTGCTGGAGCGCGAACCGGAGGCCGGCTGAGCGCCGGCTGCAGCCCATAGAGTTCGTCCCAGTGTGACCAGGCAGCCGTGGATACCCGTGCCTTCAAGCGCTCCCTGCACCACTCGGAGCGCTACAACCGCCGCGGCTTCGGGCTGGGCGAGGAGGTGGCCGGCAGCCTGCAGACCGCATACCAGAGCGACCTGATCGCCGGCATCCGCGAGCACGGCTATGAGCTGCGGCGGGGCCGCCTCACCGTGCGTCTGGCCGAGGCGTTCGGCTTCTGCTGGGGCGTGGAGCGGGCGGTGGCGATGGCCTACGAAACCCGTCGCCACTACCCCACCGAGCGGATCTGGATCACCAACGAGATCATCCACAACCCCTCGGTGAACGATCACCTGCGGGAGATGAACGTGCTGTTCATCCCCGTGGATGGCGGCGTGAAGGACTTCTCCGACGTCGCCAGCGGCGATGTGGTGATCCTGCCGGCCTTCGGCGCCACGGTGCAGGAGATGCAGCTGCTCAACGAACGCGGCTGCCACATCGTCGACACCACCTGCCCCTGGGTGTCCAAGGTGTGGAACACCGTGGAGAAGCACAAGAAGCACGCGATCACCTCGATCATTCACGGCAAGGTGAAGCACGAGGAAACGCTGGCCACCAGCTCGTTTGCAGGCACCTATCTGGTGGTGCTCGACCTGGCCGAGGCACAGCTGGTGTGTGATTACATCCTGGGTGGGGGCGATCGCGAGACCTTCATGGCCCGCTTCGCCAAGGCCTGCTCACCCGGCTTCGATCCCGACCGCGACCTGGCGCGGGTGGGTGTGGCCAACCAGACCACCATGCTCAAGAGCGAAACCGAGGAGATCGGCAAGCTGTTCGAGCGCACGATGCTGCAGCGCTTCGGCCCAGCTGAGCTCAACGACCACTTCGTGGCCTTCAACACCATCTGCGATGCTACCCAGGAGCGCCAGGACGCGATGTTCGCCCTGGTGGATGAGCCCCTGGATCTGATGGTGGTGATTGGCGGCTACAACTCCTCCAACACCACCCACCTGCAGGAAATCGCGGTGAGCCGTGGCATCCGCTCGTTTCACATCGACACCCCGGAGCGGATCGGGCCGGGCAACCGCATCGAGCACATGCCACTGGGCGGCAACCTCACCATGGAGGAGCCCTTCCTACCGGAAGGCGAGATCCGTGTGGGCATCACCTCCGGTGCCTCCACGCCCGACCGGGTGGTGGAAGACGTGATCGAGCGCCTGATCGCCCTGAGCGAGCCAGCACGGGCTTTACATTGAGTAAAGGTCGAGTCGCTCCGGCGTCTGGGAGTTTTCTGTCGTTGTCTGCTCTGTCGTTGTCTGCTCTGTCGCCGTCTGCCCTATCGCTGTCTTCAACGTCGCCGGATCGCGCCTCCGAGCAGGGCAGCACGGAGGCCATGGGTTCCGGCGAGTCCTTTGAACACCTGCGCCACAGCCAGGATCCCCGGGTGCGCTGCTACGCCAGCTCCTTCTCTGATCTGATGGAGATGCGGGCGCCGGTCGCCGTCGTGGGCCGCTATCTCGATCACCACGACGGTTGGTTCCGGCGTTGTGCCGCACCGATGACGGTGCAGCCGCTGGGCTCCCAGGGCTATGCCCTCACCCTGGGACGCTTCGGCAATTTCGGCTTTGAGGTGGAGCCCACCATCGGCTTGGAGCTCCTGCCCCAGGCACAAGGGGTGTACCGAATTGCGACCGTGCCCTCCGGCCAGCCGCCGACGGCCCTGGAAAGCCTCTACGACGTGGAGTTCAACGCCGCGCTGCGGCTCGAGTCGCTGGCAGAGGAGCACACCGAGGTGCGTTGGGATCTGGATCTGAGCGTGTGGATCCAACTGCCGGGTGTGATCAGCCTGCTACCCGACGGATTGGTGCAGAGCAGCGGCGATCACCTGCTCCGCCAGATCGTGCGCCAGATTTCCAGGCGCCTCACCTGGAAGGTGCAGGAAGATTTCCATGCCAGCCACGCCCTGGAATGCCCGCCGCGCCGGCGGGCCCAGTTCTGAAGTTCGGCCCTTTAAGGCTCAGGCCGGCCGGTTGTCCCAGATCTTGTTGAGGATCTGCATGCCGGTGACGGCCTGCCAGAGGAACAGGGTCATCATCAGCATGTTGAGGCCCACGTGCGCCTTGCGGGCGATCAGGTTGCCCTGCTGAATCAGGGGGATCAGCGCCACGGCCAGGGCCACCAGGCAGGTCATGCCGATACCCACCAGCAGGTGGGGTCCCACAAACAGCTTGCCGTTGTTGAGGTAAGTAACGGCCATGCCGCCGAAGGTGCCGAGCACCATCAGGGCCAGCATCAGACCACCCACCAGGAAGTGGCGTTTGGCGTACTGACCCTTGATCAGCTGTTTGCGGGTTTCAGCATCGGCCGTGCGCGTTTTCTTGGTCTTGATGCCCAGGACCATCGCGTAGCCCGAGAGGGCCAGCAGCGCCCACATCAGCAGTGGGTGCAGGAAGTTGAGGTTGTAGGCGAGCGACTCGGGCATCGGACAGCCGGGAACAGCACGGGAGCTGGGGCGAAGCTACAGCTCGCCGCCACCCGGACGCCGATCAGTGGAGGAAGTGGCGGCGGCCCGTCACCACCATCGCCAGGCCGAGTTCATTGCAGGCGGCGATCGAATCGGTGTCGCGCACACTGCCACCGGGCTGAATCACGGCGGTGATGCCATGGCTGGCGGCCAGGCGCACGGTGTCATCGAAGGGGAAGAAGCCGTCGCTGGCCAGGACCGCGCCACGGGCCTGCTCGCCGGCCGCCTCCAGGGCCAGGCGGGCCGAGCCCACCCGATTCATCTGGCCGGCCCCCACGCCCAGGCTCTGGCCGGCCTTCGCCACCGTGATGGCGTTGGAGCGCACATGGCGCACCAGCTTCCAGGCGAAGCGCAGATCCTCCAGTTCCTGGGTTGTGGGCTGACGCTCGCTCACCACCTGCCAGGCGCTCTCCTCCACCCGCTGATCGTCGAGCTCCTGCACGAGCAGTCCGCCGAGCACGGTGCGCAGCTGCTGGCGTGAGGAGCGCTGGATCGCCTCGGGCGAGAGCTGCAGCACGCGCAGGTTGGCCTTGGCCGCCAACTGGGCGCGGGCCTCGGCATCGAAGCCGGGTGCCACCACGCATTCGAGGAACAGGCTGGTGAGCTGCTGAGCCGTGGCGCCATCCACCGGCGCATTGATCGCCACGATCCCACCGAAGGCGCTCACCCGATCGGCATCCAGGGCACGGGTGAGGGCAGAGGCCGCATCACGGCCGGTGGCCACGCCGCAGGGGTTGGTGTGCTTCACCACCACCGCTGCCGGCTGACAGCCAGAGCCATAGCCGAACTCACGCACCGTGGCCAGGGCGGCATCGAGGTCGATCAGGTTGTTGTAGCTGAGCTCCTTGCCCTGCAGCTGCTCAGCGCCGCCCCAGCCGGCGTTTGGGGCGCTGTGCCAGGTGGCGCACTGATGGGGGTTTTCGCCGTAGCGGAGGGTCTGGCGGGCAGGCAGCTCCAGTCGCAGAGGCTGGGCAGCGGCCTCCGGGGCCAGGCGGTTCGCGAGCCAGGTGCTGATGGCGCTGTCGTAGTCGGCGGTGTGCTGGAACGCCGCCAGTGCCAGGGAGCGGCGCAGGGCCTGATCCACAGCACCAGCCTTCAGGGCTGCCAGGAAGCTCTCGTATTGCGCGGGGCTCGTGAGCACCGCCACATCGGCGTGGTTCTTGGCGGCGGCGCGCACCATGGCCGGTCCGCCGATATCAATGTTCTCGATGGCGGTGTCGAAGGCCACGGCGGGATCGGCCACCGTCTCCCGAAAGGGATAGAGGTTCACCACCACCACATCGATCGGATCGATGCCCTGGGCCGCCAGATCCGCCTGATGAGCGGGCTCGGAGCGGCGGGCCAGGATGCCGCCGTGGATGCGCGGATGGAGCGTTTTCACCCTGCCGCCGAGAATTTCAGGCGCGCCGGTGTGCTCGGCCACCTTGGTCACGGGAAGACCCGCGGCCAGGAGCGCGGAGGCGGTGCCGCCGCTGGAGATCAGGCGGTAGCCGGCATCGAGCAGCCCCTGGGCGAGCGGCACCAGGCCCTGCTTGTTGGACACGCTCAACAAAGCGGTTGGGGCCATGGCAGCGGCGATGGGACGGCAGAACGCCAACCTACGCAGCAACCCCGAGACGCCCCGGATGGCCCTGAACCCTGATCCCGCCGCCAGCGCTCTGCCCGATGCCGTCGGCGAATGCCTGCGCAGCGGGCCGCTCGAGGCCGGAACACGGCTGGTGCTGCTGCACGGCTGGGGCGCCGATGCCGACGACCTTCTGGATCTGGGCGAGCTCCTGGTGGGGCCGCAGGTGAGTGTGATAGCCCTGCGCGCCCCGGAACCCCACCCCTATGGCATGGGCCGCCAGTGGTACGGCCTGCAGCCGATCGACTGGAGCCAATTGCCTGGAGCCCGGGCAGCGCTGAACCGACGCCTGGCGGCACTGGCCGGCAGCGTGCCACTGGAGCGCACCGTGATCCTGGGCTTCTCCCAGGGCGGCGCCATGGCCCTGGATGTGGGCAGCGCGCTGCCGCTGGCAGGAATCGTGGCTTGCAGTGGGTACCCCCACGAGGGCTGGGAGCCTGAAGCCTCAGGCCCGTCGCTGCCGCCGGTGCTGCTCAGCCATGGCCGTGAGGATCCGGTGGTGCCCTTCGCCGCCAGTGAGGCTGTACTGGAGCAACTGGGCAGGGCTGGCGCCCAGGCCCGACTGCTGCCCTTCCGCGGCGGCCACACCATTGATCAAGCGGTGCTGCCGCAGATCGCGGACTTCGTGGGCAGTCGCCTGGCCTGAGCGGATCAGACGAAGGCGTACTCGTACTCCTCCATCTCCTCCCAATCGTCAGCGGCCAGCGCTTCGAGGCCCTCGAAGAGCACGTCCTCACCGATGCGATCCACGATCTCGCGCAGGGAGGGGAACAGAAAATGGTTCTCTTCGGCGTACTGGGCGCTGAACAGGCCCTTCTCACCCCAGAAGAAGCGGTCGGTGGTGTGCTCGTTGCGCCGCACGTTGAGGATCGCCGGGGCGGTGATGCCCTGCTCGGCGATGTAACGGCGAGCGGCGGTCACCGGCTTGTGCGAGCCGGTTTCGAGATTGAAGGTGGCCACGTGGGCGAGAACCCGCTGGCCAGCCAGACGACGGCGGCTGATCCGCTTGCGCTTCTTGGACATGGAAAGACTTCCTGGGAAGGAGATCGAGGGGGACGAGGAAAACCGCGGACCGCGCAACGCCGCAAAGCGGCTCACAAGCAAGAAAAATCCGTGGCGAGGCCTTCCAGTGCAGGAAGGCACGAGCAACGCCCAACCATCTGGTGCCCGGAGCGGCAGTGAGCCGGCGGAGCACCGGCCGGGATGAAACCTGAACGGCCCGCCCAACCGGACCACCAGAGTTCGCCAGGACGCAACTACCCCTGCTGTAGCCTCGATCGCGCTGAAGCGCAACCTCGGCCTGGAAGAGGTTGATGCTGCCTGGTCGACCGCTCGCGGGCTGCGAAGTATTGGTCGATACCGAGATCTTAAGACTTTTCCCCGGATTTCCCACGCCTTGTCCGAAAATTTTTGGGGCCGCGGGATCTGACCCCAGCAGATGCCTGTTTCCAAGCGGTTTCTGACCCTGCTGGGATTCCAGCTCGCGCAGTTTGCGGACCGGGATGATCTGCGTTCGCTGATTGTCTACGTGGCCCAGCCGGGGGCCGGCAGCACCCCCGACCTGATACCGGTGGGCCGCTGGCCCAGCGACGGCACCGCCTTGCCCACCGTGGGCAACGACAGCTCCCTGCGGCAACCGGCAGAAGCACGGCGCTGGCTACCACTACGCCGTGAGCAGGTGCTGCTGGGGGCCCTGCAGGTGGAGACCACCACCGTGCCCTGGCCGGCACCACTGAGCCGACGGCTGCAGGCCGTGGCGCTGTGCCTCACCGAGGCGCTCTGCCTGGATCTGGAGCAGCAACAACTGCAAGCCGATCTCCAGCAGCAGCGCGACCAGCTCAAACTGTTGCTGCATCAGCTGCGCAACCCGCTGGCGGCCCTGCGCACCTTCGGCCAGCTGCTGCTGCGCCGCCTGGAGCCCGACAGCCCCCATCGCGGCCTGGTGGAAGGACTGCTGGCGGAAGAGCGCCAGCTCAATCGCTATGTGGAAGCCCTCGACCAACTGGGCGAACCGCCTTGCTTGCCCGCCGTCGAACCAGCCCCCATGCCGCTGCTGTTGCCGCCACTGGGCAGCAGTGGCCAGCAAGCCCTGGCCCCGGCCCTGGAACCGCTGCTCGGCAGGGCCGCCGCCACCGCCGCGCTGCAGGGCCGCATCTGGCAGCAACCCGCAGCGCTGCCGCCGTGGCACGGAGATGCCGGTTCGGTGGCCGAAATCCTGGCGAACCTGCTGGAGAACGCGTTTCGCTACAGCCCAGCCGGCTCACCGGTGGGGCTGCATTGCCACGCCGCAACCGATGGCGGCTGGCAGCTGACGCTCTGGGACGGCGGGCCAGCCATCGAAGCGAGCGAACGCGAGGCGATCTTTGCGCGCGGCGTGCGCGGCAGCAGCGGCGCCGCGGTGCCGGGCACCGGCCTTGGCCTGGCGCTCGCCCGCGACCTGGCACGCCACCTCGGCGGCGAGCTGGACCTGATCTGCCCGCCGGCAGCGATCGACCCGGCGCTGCCCAGCACGGGCAACGCCTTCCGGCTCACACTGCCGCCTGGGCCACGAGTCCCATAGCCAGCAGCCCAAGAGCTTCGGCCCACTCCACACAGGCGCCATAGGTGTCACCGCTGTGGCCGCCGAGGCGCTGACCGATCCAGCGCGGCACAAGCAGCACCGGCAGCAGGGCGAAGGCTGCCGCCCCCAGCGCCAAACCAGGGGCGGGCCAGCTGACCCACAGCAACACCAGCAACACCGGAAGCAGCAGCAAGGCCGGCAGCAGTTCGCGCAGCAAACCGCGGCTGTGGCGGCGATGGAAGGCGGCCGTGCCGTTCTCCCTTAAGTAGGGGAAAGCCTGCATCGCCAGCAACGGCGCCATCCGGGCGCTCCAGCAGCTCCACACCAGCGCAACCGCGACAGCCCAGGGATTCAGAGGCGCCAGGCAGAGCAACCCCGCCAGCTTGAGCAGCAGGACCAGCACCAACGCCTGCACCCCGGCCGCTCCCACGCGGCTGTCGTCCATCGCCTCCAGCGCGCGCGGGCCGGCAGCCAGGCCATCGGCGGTGTCCATGGCGCCATCGGCGTGCAAACCGCCGCTGAGCCACAGGCCCAGGACCAGCACCAGCAGCGCTCCCGCCTCGGCCGGCAGCCAGGCCGCGGTCAGCCACCACAGCAATCCCTGCAAGCCGCCCAGCACGGCCCCCACCGCTGGGGCAAAGCGGGCGATGCGCTCAAAGCGGGGCTCGACGCCGGGCCAGCCGGGCAACACCGAATAGAAGATCCAGGCCCCGGCGGCATCGGCCAGGGCCGAGCGGGCGCGGCGGAACAGGGGGGGCATCACCACGGCACCTAGCGTTTGCACCGCACCCGAACGGCTCCATCACGATCCCACCCTTTGCCTTCACGGTGACGGCCCGCTGCAGCCGCACCCGCGCCCGCTGCGGCTGCTTCCACACCCCCCATGGCGTGGTGGAAACACCCCGCTTCATGCCGGTGGGCACCCTGGCCACGGTGAAGGGGGTGACGGCCTGCCAGCTGCGCGAGACCGGAGCCCAGATGGTGCTGGCGAACACATATCACCTGCATCTACAGCCCGGGGAGCAGATCGTGGCCGCTGCCGGCGGCCTGCACCGGTTCATGGACTGGCAGGGGCCGCTGCTCACCGATTCAGGCGGCTTCCAGGTGTTCAGCCTGGGAGACATCAACAAGATCGACGACCACGGCGTGGTGTTCCGCTCTCCCCGCGACGGGGCCCGGATCACGCTCACGCCGGAGCGGTCGATGGAGATCCAGATGGCGCTGGGGGCCGATGTGGCGATGGCCTTTGACCAATGCCCGCCCTACCCGGCCAGTGAGGCCGACGTGGAGGCGGCCTGCCGCCGCACCCACGCCTGGCTGGAGCGCTGCATCAGCGCCCACCAGAAATCAGATCAGGCCCTGTTCGGGATCGTGCAGGGGGGCTGCTTCCCGCGGCTACGGGACGAGTCGGCGCGGGTGGTGGCGAGCATGAACCTGCCGGGCATGGCCGTGGGTGGCGTGAGTGTGGGCGAGCCGGTGGAGGAGATGCACCGGATCGTGCGCCAGGTGGGCCCACTGCTGCCCGACGACAAACCCCACTACCTCATGGGCGTGGGCACGTTGCGGGAGATGGCCGTGGCGGTGGCCAACGGCTTCGACCTCTTCGATTGCGTGCTGCCCACCCGTCTCGGCCGCCACGGGGCCGCGCTGGTGGGCGGCGAGCGCTGGAACCTCAAAAACGCCCGCTTCCGCCACGACCACACCGCACTGGATGCCAGCTGCCCCTGCCCGGCCTGCAGCCACCACACCCGCGCCTATCTGCACCACCTGATCAAGAGCGAGGAAATGCTGGGCAAGATCCTGCTCAGCCTGCACAACCTCACCCAGCTGATTCGCTTCACGACGGCCATGGGCCAGGCGATCCAGGAGGGCTGTTTTGCAGAGGATTTCGCTCCCTGGGAACCGGAGTCTCCAGCTGCACACACGTGGTAGCGTCCAGCCACCGAACTGAGATGTAACCAGGGATGGCTGTCTCCGCGCTGCTGGCCTCCACCTCGCTGCACACCCTGGCCCAACTGCCCGAGGCTTACCAGGCATTCGCTCCGCTGGTGGACATCCTGCCGATCATCCCTCTCTTCTTCCTGCTGCTCGCCTTCGTATGGCAGGCCTCGGTGGGCTTCCGTTGAGTGCGCTTGGAAGGCACGCTCAGCCGACCTTCAGCACCGCGAAGGCAAACCGTGGCAGCGCCAGCATCCGCCGCCAGCGATGGGGCTCTTGCAGCAACCGGTAAAGCCATTCCACATGCAGCGCTCCCATCCAGCGGGGCGCTCTTTTTTTGGTACCGGCCCACACATCAAAGCTGCCGCCCACGCCCATCCACAGGCCGCCGCAGCGCTGGGGCAGACGGCTGATCCAGGTTTCCTGGCGGGGAACCCCCAGGGCCACCAGCACCAGATCGGGCCGGACCGCGATGATCTGGTGCTCCAGATCCGGCCAGGCCTCCGGGGGCTGGTAGCCGTGGGCGCTGAACACCAGCTGCAGTCGGGGCAGCTCCTGGCGGAGACGCGCCGTGAGCTGGGCCATCACCCCGGGGGAGGCCCCCACCAGGGCCACACGCCAGCCCACTGTCGCCGCATGCTCCAGCAGCCGGTGGGCCAGCTCGATCCCCGGGGCCCGGCGTACCCGGAAGCCCTGGCGCCCCAGGGCCCACACCACGCCAGCACCGTCGGGGATCACCAGCCTGGCGGCCTCGATCGCCTCGCCCAGGCTGGAGTCGGCCAGGGCCGCCATGGTCATCTCAGCGTTGAGCGTGACCACCTGGCCGCCGCCACGCTCCTGCAGGGCGCAGGCTGCGGCAAAGACATCAGGGCAGACATCCACCGGCACGCCAAGCACGCGGGTGCGCAGGGGTTCCTGCGCAGGGCCGCGGGGCGCTTCGGTTGCCGTTGCTGCCATGGGTGGCCCAGCTCAAGGAGAGAATCTATGGCTCGCCGTGCGACTGGCTGAGCCCCATGCTGCGATCCGGGATGGCCGTACCTGCTTCGAATCAAGGATCCGCAGCGGACCCGGGCGCCTCCCGCGAGCCCGCTGGCGCCTGGGCCCTGCTGCAGGACCTGGATCGCCGCATCGACCAGGTGCTGCTGAACCGCCAGGAGCCGATCACCGGTCTGCTGCCAGCCAGCACAGCCCACACCGTGCACGGCAACTACGGCGACGCCTGGGTGCGCGACTGCGTGTATTCGATCCAGTGCGTGTGGGGCCTGGCCCTCGCCCATCGCCGCCTGCGCGGCTCCTGCCGCCGGGCCTTCGAGCTGGAGCAGCGGGTGCTGCAGCTGATGCGCGGGCTGATGAACGCCATGCTGCGCCAGTCGCAGAAGGTGGAGCGCTTCAAGCACAGCCTCCACCGGCTGGATGCGATCCACGCCAAGTTCGACACCGCCAGCGGCAACCCCGTGGTGCCCGACGACGGCTGGGGCCACCTGCAACTCGATGCCACAGCCCTGTTCCTGCTGCAGCTGGCCCAGCTCACCCGCTCCGGCCTGGTGGTGGTGCGCTCGAGCCACGAGCGCGACTTCATCCAGAACCTCGTGTACTACGTGGCCCGCGCCTACCGCGTGGCCGACTACGGCATCTGGGAGCGGGGCGACAAGGGCAACCACGGCCTGCCGGAGCGCAACGCCAGCTCGATCGGCCTGGTGAAGGCGGCGCTGGAAGCCCTGGAAGGCCTGGATCTCTATGGCCCCCACGGCAACGGTCTGTGCAGCCTGCACATCCCCCACGACGCGATCGTGCGCCTGCGCCGCGCCCTCACCGGCCTGCTGCCGCGCGAATCGGCCAGCAAAGAGGTGGATGCGGCCTGCCTCTCGGTGATCGGCTACCCCGCCTGGGCCGTGGAGGATCCGGCCCTGGTGGAGCGCACGCGGCGCAAGATCCGCACCGAGCTGGGCGGGCCCTACGGCTACAAGCGCTTCCGCCGCGACGGCCACCAGACGGTGGTGGAAGACCACACCCGCCTGCACTACGAGCGCGAGGAGCTCGCCCAGTTCGAACACATCGAATGCGAATGGCCCCTGTTCTGGGCGTTTGAGCTGATCACCGCCTGCTGTGAGGAGCGCTGGGAGGAGGCGCGGCAGTGGCGCCAGCGCCTGGCCAGCGTGAGTGTGCTGGTGGACGGCCAGCCGCTGCTGCCCGAGCTCTACCTGGTGCCCGAGCAGAGCGTGGAAGCAGAGCGGCGCCAGCCCGGCAGCCAGCCGCGGGTGGCCAACCCCAACGTGCCCCTGCTCTGGACCCAGAGCCTCACCTGGCTCGCCGATCTGCTGCTGACCGGTCTGATCACCCCCGCCGATCTGGATCCCTGCGCCCGCCGACTGGCGGGGTCGCTGGGCGCCGATCAGGTGCTGGTGGCCCTGGTACCCGCCAACGACGGCATCGCCCAGGCCCTGCGTGAGGCCGGTCTGCCCGTGGCCACCGATGGGCTACCGGAGAGCCTGCGGGTCGCCAGCTCCCGGGAACTCGGCCAACGGATGGCCCGGGTCGGAGCCAATGGGCGGCTTGGGCTCAGCGGCCATCCGCCAGTGCGCATGGAAACGATGGCCACAGCAAGGCTCTACCGCCAGGACAGCCGCGGCGACCAGACCCTCGCCTTCCTGCCGGCCGTGCTGGAAGAGGGCACGTTTTATCTGGCCGACGATCCGGAGCAGCTGGTGGATGCGGTGGCGGCCGAACTGCGGCTGCTGCAGCGCCACTGGCGCGGTGCCGGCGCGCCGCTGCTGCTGATCCCGGTGGGTGAGGGCCCATTCCGCGCTGCTCCCGACACCTTCCTGCGCCTGGGCCACCAACTGCGATCCGGCCTGCTCGATGGGGTAGCGGTGCAGCTGGCGCCTCTGGCCGAGCTGATGGATCAGGCCAGTTGGGTGGACCTGCCGTCGGAAGCCGCGGCGCTGACCGCCGCACCCCTAGCGGCCCCGGTGCCCCTGCGGGCAGTCACCAGCCTGGAACCGCTCTCAGCCGCTGAGGAACTCGAACTGGAGCGGGAAGCCACGGGCTCGGCGGTGGCTGAACTGGCAGACCGCCTCTGGCGCAGCACCTCGCTGGAGGAGCAGGGCGAGGTGTTGGAACAACTGGAACGACGCCTGGGCCTCGATGCCCAACTGCAGGGCCCGGACGGCGGTGGGCCGGTGACCCTCTCCAGCCTGCTGGAGGAGGTGTACCGGCGTGCCCTGACCGAGAGCGACTGGAGCGTGGTGCGCCGCATGGCCGGCGCCCTGGGACTCGTGCATCCCCAGCTGGAAGACGCCCTGATCGACCTGCTGGTGCGCCAGAAGCAGGTGGTGGTGGGCCGCAACTACACCAACGATTCCCTGATCAGCGAGCCGATGGGCAGCCAGGCGATCGCCGCGATGATCCGCCGCTTCAGCGGCGAGGACAGCCGCGACTGGATGCTCCAGCAGGAACTGCTGCTGGCTCTTGACGGGCTGGCCCGCCATGAACCCGCCCTGCTCAGCGGCAGCCTGACGCTGCAGCTGGGCCAGCTGCTCCTGCTGCTCACCAGCGAGCTGGCGGCCGAGGCCGACCTTGGCCCCATCGATGCCTACGAGCGACTCTGCAGCCAGCCCCCCCACACCATCCGGCGCCGTCTGCGGGCGGTGCTGGCCGATGTGGAACATGCCCGGGCCTCACTCCAGCGCAAGGAACAGCTGCACGTGAGCGGACGGGTGCGCTGGGATGTACCCGCCCCCCTGGAGGAGCTGCCCAAGGGCGGCGACTGGATGCAGCACCGCCAGCGCCTGGGTGCCCTGGGCCGGGTGCCACGCGACTTCTACCCCGGCATCTGGGACCTGCTGCACCACTGCCGCGGCCTGGTGATCGGCGACAAGCTGGAGAAGCGCAACCGCCTCGAAAGCCAGCCGCTGCTCAGTGAAAAGACCCCCGGCGAGCGCAATTTCGCCGCCCTGGTGGACCACCTGCTCAGCAAGATCGAGGCCCCGGAATACCGCCAGCTCTGCACCGAAACACTGATCACCCTGATGGCGTTCTTCGGCGCCAACCCCCAGGTGCGCTTCGATGACGACCTGGCCCTGGATGTGGTGATCGGCCACGCCGTGCGGGTGGGCTGGCAGCTTTCGCATCCGGAGATTGCAGCCGAGGACTACGGCACCCACAAGGCCGAAGCGTGGGATCGCTTCTACCGCTCCTCGCCAGCCGATTGCCGCCGATGGCAGCTGGAGGCGCTGCGCCAGCTCGCCGCAGCCCCTGCGAAGGTGGCCGCGTAGGCCTCCTCCTCCGGGAAGGGAGCCACTTCAGAGCGGCTGCTCGAGCGTCATGCAGAGGTTGGGCTGCTCCACACACTGTTCGATCAAATCAGCCAGCTGCAGCGCTCGGGAGGCCTGAAGTCCATCCACGGCGGGCGTCTCCTCGCCCAGCACGCAGCGCAGGAAGTGCTCCAGCTCGGCGTAGAGCGGCTCAATCGAGGTGGTGCTCACCTCTTCCACCACCCCATCAGAGCGGTACACCAGCTCGCCGTGATCGGCACTCACCGACTCATGGGCGCGGCGATGAATGTGCAAGGTGCGATTGAGGAAATCGGTTTCCACCAGCGCATTGCGGCAGTGAGCGCTGAGACTGCGGATCTTGCGGTGCGCCATTTTGCTGGAGGTGAGGCTTGCCACCACTCCATTGGCAAAACCGAGGGTGGCGTTCACGTAGTCGATCGGGCCTTCGGCGCTGCGGCCACCGGCCGCCGCCAGACGCACCACCGGCGATGCGGCCACCTCGAGCACCAGGTCGATGTCGTGGATCATCAGGTCGAAGACCACCGACACATCGTTGGCGCGGTCGGCGTTGGGGCTGTGGCGGCGGGCCTCCAGCACCACCACCTCCTCCCTGGCCACCACCTTCACCAGCTCCCGGAAGGCAGGGTTGAAGCGCTCGATGTGGCCGACCTGCAGCAACCGGCCGGCCTGATCGGCCGCCTGGATCAGATCGGCGGCTTCCTCCTGGCTGGCGGCGATCGGTTTCTCGATCAGCACGTGCACCCCGGCCTGCAGACAGGCCAGGCCCACCCGGTGATGGAGCAGGGTGGGCACGGCGATGCACACCGCTTCCACCTCAGCGAGCAGGGCGGTGTAGTCGGGGAACCAGCGGCAGCCGAACTGCTCGGTGGCCAGACGACCACGGGCTCCATCGGGATCGGCGACGCCCACCAACTCCGCATCGCGCAGCAGACTGAGCACGCGGGCGTGATGCCAACCCATGTTGCCGATGCCGATGACACCCACACGCACCGGGTTCATGGCAGCGGCCCCTCAGGTGAGGGGATTATCGGTGATCACCTTCCGCAAGATGGGGGTCGCGAGGATCGAACTCGCCTTAGGCGGATTATGAGTCCGCTGCATTCACCAGATTGCTAGACCCCCGGTGGCGCTGAGCCACTACCAGAGCCCGCGCACGGACCGGCCGTAGCTCACCGAAGGATCCTGCCAGGAGGTGGCCATGGTGCTGACGCCGCCGGAGCCCAGGCTGCTGGAAAAACCACTGGCCACATCGCCGGTGCGCCAGGGCATCGGGTTGCTCTGCTCCTCCAGCAGCACCTGGTAGGTGGTCTGCAGGGCCGTGCTGTCCCACACGATCGTCTGATCGGGGAATCCGAAGCCCATCACCTTGGTGCCATCGCCGCCACCCATCGCAATCCCGAGGATGTCGGTGATCTGATGGGTGATGTCGATGCCGCGGGCATAGGGCGCGGTGTGGCTGTAGAAGCGGCGCTCCACCACGTCGGTGGTGGTCTGAACCGTGGCGCAGCGGGTCACCTCCACCGGCGCAGCGGGCAGGCGGCTGGCTGGCACTGGTGGGGGTGCTTCCAGGGTGGTGGTGCAGACCACCGGACCGGCCCAGGCAGCACCAGCCGAGAGCAGGGCGATGGCTGGCGCGATGGCTGGCGCGAACAGAGCCAGGGGGGTAGCGAGACGCAGCGGCATGGCGCCATGGGTGAGGCGCACCCGAAGCGGTCCGCCAGGTGCACGCAAACTAGGCAGCATTCGGCCGCAGCACCAGCCTTGGCATCCCTGTCCGTCCCTCACGATCCCGCAGCGATGCGCCAGCTGCTGCTGCCGCTGCTGGCCGCCCAGGCCTACCGGCACGGCGCCTTCACCCTGGCCTCGGGCCTCACCAGCCATCACTACGTGAACTGCAAGCCGGTGAGCCTCAGCGGCCTGGGTCTGGCACTGCTGGGCGGGCTGATGCTGGAGCAGGTGGAGCCGGAGGCGGTAGCCGTGGCGGGCCTCACCCTCGGTGCCGATCCCCTGGTGAGCGCCGTGGCACTGCAGGCAGCCCTGGCGGGCCGCAATCTGAATGCTCTGATCGTGCGCAAAGAGGCCAAGGGCCATGGCACCGGTGCCTGGCTGGAGGGCCCGCTGCCAGAAGCCGGCAGCCGCATCACGGTGCTGGAAGACGTGGTGACCACCGGCGGCTCCTCGCTCAAAGCGGTGCGGCAACTGCGCGAGGCGGGCTACGTGGTGGAGCGGGTGGTCACGATCGTGGACCGCCAGGAAGGCGGCCTGGAGGCCATGACGGCCGCCGACCTGGACCTGCGCAGCCTGTTCCTGCTGGAGGAGGTGGCTGCAGTGGCGGCAGCAAGACAGGTGTGACGGCCAGCATGGGGCGATGAGCAGCATCCCCTCCCCAGCCCGCTGGGACTCCAGCGTTCACACGATCCAGCTCGCCGGCCGTGATGCCAAGCGGTTTCTGCACGGCCAGAGCAGCCAGGCAATCGAGCTGGCTGCACCCGGCAGCTGCCTGGCCACCTGTCTGATCAGCCCCACCGCCCGCATGCGCGGCCTGGCGCTGGTGCTGGTGGAGCCGCAGGGGCTGGAGCTGGTGCTGCTCAGCGGTGACGCGACCGCCATCCACCAGGCGCTCGATCGGGTGCTGTTCCCGGCCGACCAGGTGGAGCTGGGCGCGCCCCAGTCCGCCAACCTCGTGCGCTTCAGCGGGGCGGCGGCCGAGCCGCTGGGCGATGGCCTGTGGCTACAGCCGGGAGTGGATCTGGGCGCCGGTGCCGATCAACCGGCTCTGCTGCTGCGCCATGGCGCCGCGATGCCGGGCTGGCTGGAGTCCCTCACCGAGCTCACGCCGGAGCAAGCCGAACTGCAGCGCATCCGCCAGGGATTCCCCGCGGCGCCCAGCGAAGCCAACGACGACACCAATCCCTTCGAGCTGGGGCTGGCGCCCTGGGTGAGTCTCAACAAGGGCTGCTACGTGGGGCAGGAAACCCTGGCCAAGCTCGCCACCTACGACGGCGTGAAACAGCAACTGCGCCACTGGTGCTGCGCAGGCGGCAGCCAGCCCACCCCAGGCTCCGCGCTCACCACCGGCGGCGGCGAACGCGCCGGGGTGATCCGTTCCTGCATGGCCTCAGACGACGGCTTCGAGGGCCTGGCACTGGTGCGCCGCAACGCCCTGGATCAGTCCACCCTGCTTGCCGAGGGCAGCGTATCCCTGTCGATCTCCACCCCACCAGCGTTCGTGGCACCGCCCACGCGGGCCTGATCCAGCAGCCAGCACACCACGGCCCAGGTGGCCAGGTTGTCATCGCGGTTGTAGGTGAAGATCCGCCCCAGATGGCGGCGGCCCAACTGGGGATCGCGGCGCCACTGGCGCCACCAGAGCAGGCAGCGGGCGCCATCGACACCGCTCTGGCTCCAGCGGAACCCCCGCCAACTGGCCACGGCCTTGAGGCCGTAGCTGTTCACCGGCAGACGCCAATGCTGGCGCAGCCGGGCGTGCACATCCACCAGCCGGCGACGCAGCGCGGCCAGCTCCGCATCGCTGGACCCCATGCGCTTGGCCAGCCGCACCAGGGCGATCGCCTCGGTTTCGCCGTAGTGCAGCAGCGGCCAATCCGGATAACGGCCCAGCAGGGCCTGGAGCCGCTGCCAGAGGCGCTGCTCACCATGCTCGATCCGGGCCAGCAGCGGCACGTAGCGCCAAGCAGCCATCTGCTCGGCAACCGCGCCAGGCCAGCTGCCATCCGGCCCGCGCCGCACCAGCACGAAGCCGTGCAGGAAGTCGTCGCGGGCGTCGGGATCGGATTCGATGTCGTAGAGGAGTACTCCGGGCGCAGCGGCCAGCTCCGGCAGGGGTCCGCCACGGACCAGGGCCGGCTCCTGGGGCAGGTGCTCGGGGTCACCGGCGGCCTGCACCCGCGCCTGAGCCACCAGCTGGGCGGCCATCTCACGGTGCTGCTCGCCGTGCACCGCCAGCGCCTCCGCCAGCCAGGCCGGATCGGTGCCGGCCAGCTGGGGCAGGGTGTCGATGCCCAGCTCCAGCAACATCTCGCGGCGCTTGCCGCCGATGCCGCTCACCTCACTGAGATGGCCCGCTGCTGCGGCTTCGCGGTCGCACAGGCCGCGCCAGCTGCAGAGCACGCATTTCTTGCGGTCGGCCACCAGGGGCGGCGGACTGGAGCGCCGCAGATCCCCCGCCAGCTTTTGCACGGCCTCATCGAGCTGGCGCTGCAGGCCCCCTCCGATCGGCAGCCGCTCGCACTGCAGCGCCCGCCCTTCACCGGCCACCACCAGGGCATGGGCCACCGGCGCCTGCTGGCGCTCCGCGAGCAACCGGCCCCAGTAAGCCAGCAACAGGCGGTGTTCGCGGGTGAGGTTGCGGCCCTGGCGGCCCAACACCGGCCGGTAGGCATGGCTGCCCCACACGCTGGGGCCCGGCACCCGTTCCAGCAGGGCGGGATGGGCCTCCAGCCGCAGCCCCTTGGCCGCACTGCGCAGCCGCAGCCCGATCACTCCCGGCGCCCCGGCGGCAGCGGCCACCTCACCATGGCCGGGCTTGGCCGGCAGCAGGGTCTGAAAACTGTTGAGCTGATCACGCAGGGCCAGGGCCCGATGGGCCGTCCACTGACGCGCGGCGGGATCACCGTGGCGATCCAGCCAGGCCCGCCGCTTACAGCGCAGCCAGCTGCGCAGCAGCCGGTCGGTGATGAGCTCCTGGGCCATGGGGATCACGCTGGCGATCACGCTACGGAGCCGGTGGCCTGACGCCACGCCGGCACCCACCCGGCCCGTCGGGGGCAGACCGGCTGCTACGAACGAGCCCAACCCCAGCCCAGCCCCCGATGGGATCCGCCCCGCTGCCATTGCAGGCCAGCCCGATCGCCTTCGGCACCGATGGCTGGCGGGGCATCCTCGGGGTGGACATCACGGTGGAGCGGCTGCTGCCGGTGGCGGCCGCGGCCGCGGCGGAGCTGGCCCACTCGGCTCCCGCAGATCTCACCAGCCGCGAGGTGGTGATCGGCTACGACCGCCGCTTCCTGGCCCCCGAGCTGGCCGAGGCGATCTGCGCGGCCGTGCGCGGCGCCCTGCTGGAGCCGGTGCTGGCCGACTCACCCACCCCCACGCCGGCCTCCAGCTGGGCGGTGGTGCAGCGCGGTGCCCTGGGGGCGCTGGTGATCACCGCCAGCCACAACCCGCCCGAATGGCTCGGCCTGAAGATCAAGGGACCCTTCGGCGGCTCGGTGGAGGGCGACTTCACCAAGCGGGTGGAAACCCGCCTGGAGGCCGGCGGCATCACGGTGCCGATCGCCGGAACGCCCCAGCGCTTCAATGCGATGGGCGCCTATGTGGCGGGGCTGAAGGCCAAGGTGAACACCGCCGCCCTGGCGGAAGGGCTGCAGCGGCTGGGCCTGAGCGTGATCGTGGATCCGATGCACGGTTCGGCGGCCGGGGTGCTGCCGGCGCTGCTGGGAGAGCAGGCGGTGGCCAGCGGCGCGATTCGCGAGATCCGCTCCAACCGCGACCCACTGTTCGGGGGCAACCCACCAGAGCCCCTGGCGCCCTATCTGCAGGAGCTGATCGCCGCCGTGAAGGCCAGCACCGCGGCAGGCAAACCGGCGATGGGCGTCGTATTCGACGGCGACGGCGACCGCATCGCGGCGGTGGATGAGCGCGGCCGCTTCTGCAGCACCCAGCTGCTGATGCCCCTGTTCATCGACCACCTGGCCCGGGCGCGCGGCCTGGGCGGCTCGGTGATCAAGACCGTGAGCGGCTCCGACCTGATGCAGCTGGTGGCTGAAGACCTGGGCCGCACCGTGCTGGAGAAGCCGGTGGGCTTTAAGCACATCGCCGCCGAGATGCTGGCCGGTGACGTGCTTGTGGGCGGCGAGGAATCGGGCGGGGTGGGTTTCGGCATGCACCTGCCCGAGCGCGACGCCCCCTTCGCGGCCCTGCTGCTGATCGAGGCGCTGGTGGAGGGCGGCGTGCCCCTGGGCCAGCGCATCGACGCCCTGCAGCAACGCTGCGGCGGGGCCGCCGCCTACGACCGGCTCGATCTGCGCCTGGCCGACATGGCCGCCCGCCAGCGGCTGGAGGCCCGCCTGGCCGAAGCGCCTCCCACCGAAGTAGCCGGAGCTGCCGTGCAGGAGGTGAGCACCACCGATGGCGTGAAGCTGCGCCTGGGCCCCAGCCACTGGCTGATGCTGCGCTTCTCCGGCACCGAACCGCTGCTGCGTCTCTACTGCGAGGCCCCCACTGATGGCCGCGTGACTGAGGTGCTCACCTGGGCCCGCCAGCTGGCGGAGGGCATCTGATGACCACCCTGGTGATCGCCAGCGGCAACGCCGGCAAGGTGCGCGAGTTCAGCCATCTGCTGGCGGGCCTGGGCCTGGAGATCCGGCCCCAGCCGGAGGGACTGGAGGTGGAGGAAACGGGCAACACCTTTGCGGAGAACGCCCAACTCAAAGCGGAAGCGGTGGCCCGCGCCACCGGCTGCTGGGCCCTGGCCGACGACTCGGGCCTCAGCGTGAGCGCCCTGGGCGGCGCGCCGGGTGTGCACTCGGCCCGCTACGCCGACAGCGACGCCAGCCGGATCGAGCGCCTGCTGCGCGAACTCGCCGCCGCGAATGCGGAAGCCGTGAGCCGCGGCGAACCTGGCGATCGCTCCGCCCGCTTCACCGCCGCTCTGGCCGTGGCCAACCCCAGCGGCGAGGTGGTGCTGGAGGTGGAGGGCGTCTGCCTCGGCACGATCCTGGAGGAGCGGCGCGGCGCGGGCGGCTTCGGCTACGACCCGGTATTCCTGGTGCCGGATCTCGGCCTCAGCTTCGCCGAGCTGGACAAGGCGAGCAAGAGCCGCGTCGGCCACCGGGGCCGGGCCTTCAGCGCTCTGGAGCCACAGCTGCGGGCGCTGCTGGCAGGCTGGCCTTGATCGATCAGCCCACCGCCAGATCCCCCACCACGGGGATCCAGCGGCTCAGGGTCCAGTCCACGTTGCCACTGCGCACCATCGGGTCCTGCTGGATCAGGGCCTCGGCGCTGGCGTGATCCGCCGCTTCGAGCACCAACAGGCCACCGCCACCAGGCCGCTCCTCACCATCCACCAGATAGCCGCTGCCGATCCGCACGCCGCGGGCCCGCAGCTCCGCCACCCAGCTGCGGTGGGCATCCAGATGGGGACGCATCGCGGCGTAGGGCTGGCGGAAGGTTTCGTGCTTGATGAACCAGGGCATGGCCGCGCGGCTCAGGCCGCCACAAAACTGCCGTGCAGGCCGTGGGGGATGGCGAGGGGCAGCTCCAGCACCGCCTGCTCGCTGAGATCGGCGGCGTTGAGAATCACCAGATCGCTGGCGCAGCGGGCGCCGTTCCACACCAGGCAGAGCACCCAGCCATCGTCTTCGGCGGCGGCACCGGGACGCGGCACCATCACCGGCTCGCTCACAAAGCCGCGCGGCGCCGCACTCCACACCCGGCGCTCAGCACTGACCAGATCGAGCTTCTCGATCGCCTGCAACGGATCGTTGCCGCGCTCGCGCTCCGCCACCGCCAGCCAGGCAAAGCGGGCCTCGAGCCCCTGGCGCGCCGGATTCACCATGGCGAATTCACAGGTGCGCTGCTCCAGGGGCTCGATCGCCACGGCGTGTGGCACCAGCGATCCCTCAGGCGCCGCCAGGGCCTTGGCCAGATCCAGCCGGCAGCGCATCAGCTGGCCTGCAGGGATAGCCTCGAAATCCACCTGGCGGAAGTCGGTGCCAGGACCGATGGAGGGAAAATCGTCGTAGACGATCGAATCCACCACCAGCTCAGCGGTGGCCGGATCGTCGTAGGCGTTGAGGTGGTGAAACACGAAGCCCTCCGGCGCGGTGATGCGCAGCGGTTTGTGGCCGGCATAGCGGCCGGATTCGCGCGGCACGAGCCAGAACTCCCCGGCTTCGCCGAGCTTGGAGGCCAGACACTGGGCCGCACCTTTCCGGCCCAGCACATAGGGCAGGGGATTGAAGGCCACGGCGTTCTGCAGGAACACAGCCCAGTCGGGCGTGATCGCGAAGTCGTGCAGAAAGGCGAAGCCCTTGAAGCTGTGGCGGCTGTCGGCGAGCACCTTGCCAGCCTTGGGGCCCTCGCTGGCGAACTCCAGCAGGCGCACGGTGCTGGTGGGGCCGGCCTTCACGCCGAAGGTCACCAGGCGCGGTTCGCCGTGGTGGCCGGGCTCGAAGCGGGGGTGGGCGCTGAAGGCTTCACCCGGTTTGAGCAGGCCATCGAGGCGCGAGAGACCGCGGGTTTCGAGGGTGTCGGGATCGAGCGCGTGGGGTTCGGCCGCCTCCCACAGGGCCAGCAGCTGATCGCCCAGGCGCACCACATGGGTGTTGGCGATGTTCTTGAGGCGCAGGTCGAAGGCATTGGCCACGGGCCCGCCCGGCTTCTGAGTGCCGAACACGCCGCGGTACACGAAGCGGCCGGCCTGCTCCTCCGCCTGCCAACCCTCCGTGCGCACGAAACGATTGCGCAGCTCAGCGCTGCCGACCTCAAAGCGCAGGGCGGTGATCATGCCGTCGCCGTCAAACGGGTGATGCACCCACTGGCCACCGCGCTCCAGCCGGCCCGGGCCATTGCGATAGAGCGTGCCGCGCAGCTCCGCCGGAATCGCACCACGGGCGGCGGCCACAGACACCCCGCTGAGCTCCACGCCCACATTGCGGAAGGCGCTGGCCCAGTCGGCGCGGTCGTAGCCGGGGGCAGCAGCCGGAGCACTGGGAGCAGCGGTCATGACGAAGCGGCGGCAACGCGGCCTCTCATCATCCCGTAACGGAGTGTTAAGCGCGGTACGGGGGCACCATCAACCGCCAGCCCGCTCCAGCACACCCTTGCTGCTGGGCACGGCACCGGCGCGGCGGGGATCCACTTCGCTGGCCATGCGCAGGGCGCGGGCAAACGCCTTGAAGCAGGCCTCCACGATGTGGTGCGAGTTCACCCCATCGAGCTGACGGATGTGGAGGGTGAGGCCGGCATTGTTGGCCACCGCCACGAAGAACTCCTTCACCAGCTCGGTGTCGTAGCTACCGATTTTCTGCGCCGGGATCTGCAGCCCGAAACTCAGATGCGGCCGGCCGCTGCAATCGAGCGCCACCTGCACCAGCGCCTCATCCAGCGGCGCCACAAAGTGGCCGAAGCGATGGATGCCACGCCGATCACCCAACGCCTGGGCGAGGGCCTGTCCAACGGCGATACCCACATCCTCATTGGTGTGGTGATCGTCGATATCGGTATCGCCGGCGGCCTGGATGTTGAGGTCGATCAGCCCATGGCTGCTGATCTGGTGGAGCATGTGATCCAGAAACGGCACCCCCGTGGCCACCGTGCAGCTGCCACTGCCATCCAGGCCGAGGGTCACCCGCACATCGGTTTCGCCGGTAACGCGGTGGATCGTGCCGGTGCGCATGGGTGAACGGGTTCGCCGCGAGGCCAACGGAGGGATGAGGCAATCATGCCGATGACTGATGCGTTGTGGGCCGAGCCCACGCTGCAGCCCCGGCCCTGGCGGCTGCAGGATCCCCCGCATCTGGCGCGGCCGCCGGCGTCTGAACCCTTGCTGCTACAGCTGGATTGCCGCGACCCGCTGCCGCCGGCAACCCGCGCCGATCTGCTGGCCACCGTGTCTGCGGCGGAGCGGCAGCGCCACCAGGCCTACCGGCGCCCAAACGACCGTGAACGGTTCCTGCGCGGCCGCGCCGGCCTGAGGCGGCTGCTGGCGGCCTGGCTGGGATGCCCACCCGCCGCCGTGAGCATCGAGACCGGTGCCCAGGGCAAGCCCTTCTGCCCCAAGGGCCCCCAGTTCAACGTGAGCCATTCCGGCGATCTGATCCTGCTGGCTGTTCATCCGCGCCAAAGGGTGGGGGTGGATGTGGAACAGCTGCGGCCCGGGCTCAACTGGCAACCGATCGCCCAGCGGGTGCTCACCGAGCCGCAGCGACAGGCCCTGAACCAGCTGCCCACCCCGGCTCAACAGGAAGGGTTCCTGGCGCAATGGTGTGCCCTGGAGGCAGAGCTCAAGGCCGCCGGCACCGGCCTCGCGGGCCTGGAGCGCCAACCGAGCGCACCCCTTCGGCGCTGGCGGCTGCAACTGCCGGCGGGCTACCTGGGAGCTGTGGCCCTGACACTGGACTGAGCGGGGGGGGGCTGATGCCATGATGCCAAGGGCGAACGCATCTTGATGCCATGCGCACCACGCTCACCATCGACGACGCCCTGCTGCGCCAGCTGCGCCAGAAGGCCCTCGACAGCGGCAAGCCGTTCAAGCAGGTGGTGAACGAAACCCTGCGGGCCGGGCTGGAGAAGCCAACCGGGGCCGCGCGGCCTCGTTATGTGTGCCCGACCTTCTCCACAGGCCCCCTCGCCCCTGCTGTCGACCTGACCAAGGCCAATCAGCTGGCCGCCGCCCTTGAGGACGCAGAGCTGATCAGGAGGCTGAGGCAAGCCCTGTGATCCTGATCGATACCAACATCTGGCTCTACGCCTGCCTCGCTGACACGCCCCATCACCCTCCCTGCCGCATCTGGCTGGAGGATGCGCTCAGCGGGGAGGAGCGGATCGCCTTGCCCTGGCAGGTGGCGGTCTCGGTGCTGCGGATCTCCACGCAGCCCAGGTTGCTGGAGCGGCCGCTCAGCCTGGATGAGGCCCTCCAGCTGGTGAAGGGCTGGATCGAGCATCCTCTGGTGGAGGTGCTGACGCCGGGAGAACAGCACTGGTCGATCCTGCAACACCTGCTCCTGCAGATCGGCAGCGCCGGCAATCTCAGCAACGACGCCCACTTGGCCGCCCTGGCCCTGGAGCATGAATGCAGCCTCTGCTCGGCCGACGCCGATTTCCGCCGCTTCCCAGGCCTGAGGCTGATCAACCCGCTCACCTGAGGGCACTCACATCCCTGTGATGCAGTAGCCGGCGTCCACATAGAGCACCTGACCGGTGATGCCGGAGGCCAGGGGGCTGGCCAGGAACGCCGCCGTGCCGCCCACCTCGTCTTGCGTCACGGTGCGGCGCAGCGGGGCCTTCTCCTCCACGTTGTGGATCATGTCGAGGATGCCGCCGATGGCGCTGCTGGCCAGGGTGCGGATCGGGCCGGCGCTGATCGCGTTGACGCGCACTTGCTTCTCCGGGCCCAGCTCGGCGGCCAGATAGCGCACGGAGGCCTCCAGGGCCGCCTTAGCTACGCCCATCACGTTGTAGTTGGGGATGGCGCGCTCAGCGCCCAGATAACTGAGGGTTATCACGCTGCCGCCCGGATTGAACAGGGGTTTGGCGTAGCGGCACAGGGGTGCGAGCGAATAGGCGCTCACCTCCAGGGCCCGGGCGAAGCCCTCGGGGCTGATGGCTGAATAGTCGCCGATCAGCTCGTCTTTGCCAGCGAAGGCCAGGCAGTGCACCAGCACATCGATCGAGCCCCACTGCTCCTTCACACGGTTGAACACCGCCTCGATCTGGGCCGGGTCCTGCACGTTGAGGGGCTCGAACAGGGTGGGCGCCAGCGGAGCGGTGAGCTCGCGCACCTTGCCCTCGAAGCGGCCCTTCTCATCCGGCAGATAGGTAACGCCCAGCTCACAGCCGGCGGCATGCAGCTGCTGCGCAATGCCCCAGGCGATCGACTTGTTGTTGGCGATCCCCGTGACGAGGGCTTTTTTGCCGCGCAAATCGAGGAGCATGGGGGCAGGGAGAGTGGGGCGATTCTCCCCCACCCCCCTGCCGTGGCCCCACCGCCCGCCGACCTGCCGCGCCGGTTCGCCAGTCGCGACGCACTGGAGGCCGAGCTGCGTGAGCTGTTTCCCGAAGCCCCTGGCGGCCTCAGCCCAATTCGCGGCGGGCGCCAAGCCGCCGAGCAGCAGCTGAAGGGCGTGAACCCGGCCCGCTACGGCCGCAGCCGCAACTTCCTCGATGGCGCCGTGACGCGCCTCTCGCCCTACATCCGCCACGGCGTGCTCAGCCCGGCGGAGGTGCGCGAGGCGGTGTTCCACAAGCTCCGGGCAGGCGGCGGGCGCGCGGCGGGCGAGAAGCTGATCAATGAGCTGGGCTGGCGCGATTTCTGGCAGCGCCTCTGGCGCCGGCTGGGCGATGGAATCTGGGACGACCAGGAGCCGCTCAAGACCGGCCACAGCCCAGCCAGCTACGCCAGCGAGCTCCCGGCCGACCTTGCCGAAGCACGCACCGGCCTGGCCTGCATGGATGCCTTCGCCCGCGAGCTGGTGGACACCGGCTGGCTGCACAACCACGCCCGGATGTGGCTGGCGGCCTACATGGTGCACTGGCGGCGGGTGCGCTGGCAGGCGGGTGCGCGCTGGTTTTTGCAGCACCTGCTCGACGGCGATCCGGCCAGCAACAACCTCAGCTGGCAGTGGGTGGCCAGCAGCTTCAGCCACAAGCCTTACATCTTCAACCGCGCCAACCTCGAGCGCTACTCGGGCGGCGTCCTCTGTGCGCGCTGCGAGGCCGCGGCCAAGGGCAGCTGTCCGTTTGACGCCAGCTACGAGGCACTGCAGGAGCGGCTGTTTGCGCCGGCAGCACCATGAACCAGCCCATCCTCTGGATCCACGGCGAGGCGCTCGGCCCCGCCAATCCCGCCCTGCAGGCCCATCCAGGCCGGCCAGCGCTGTTTGTGTTCGATGAGGCCCTGATCCGCGAGCAGGGCCTCAGCCTCAAGCGGCTGGGCTTCCTCTACGAATGCCTGCTGGAGCTGCCGGTGTCGATCCGCAAGGGCGATGTGGCCGAACAGGTGCTGGTCTTCGCCCGCGAGCACCAGGCCGATGGGGTGATCACCAGCGCCGCGGTGGATCCCCACTTCGACACCATCCGCAGCACCATTGCGCGCGAGCTGCCGGTGGAGGTGCTGGAACCCGAGCCGTTCGTGGCACTCGACACCCCGACCGACCTGAGGCGCTTCAGCCGTTACTGGCGCCAGGCCGAACCACTGGTGTGGGATGGCTACTGAGTTCCCTCACGGAGGAGCCTGCCCGCCCCCACCCTCCAGCAGCTGCTGCTCACTACGCTCCACCGCGTTGGGATCGCTGAGCAGATCGGGCTCCTCCAGCAGCGGATAGCGCTGGGGTTTCACGTCCTGAGGTTTGCGGGGCGGCTCCTGCCACTGGAAGCGGCTGCGGGGCGCCCGCGCCTGGCAGAGGGCCTCGCTTTCGGCCCGCAGCGCCCGCTGCACGTCGCTGCGGCTCACGGCCTGGAAGAACTCCTCGCGGGTGGCCAGGCCGGAGCTGAATGGCGCCGTGCCGTTACCGTTGAACAACCGCGCCGCATCCGGCGTCCAGCGAGGACTGCACACCCCGGCCTTGCTGGTGTCGGTGTCGATCCAGATATGCAGGCCATAGCCGTCGGGCTGGCTCACCACCGCCAGGCCGTCGTGGGGTACGCGGCGCTGCAGCGGAACGATGGCCCAGGTGGCGCTGCGATGGGCCGGCACACAGCCCGCCAGCAGCGCCAGCAACCCGGCGGCCGCAGATGCCTTCCACAATGCGCGCTCAGGCTTGGGCATCCGGCATGGTTCTCACGGCGTCCACGATGCTGCCCCTCGGTGAGCCCCTGCCGCTCACAGCGATCCAGGCCGCCAACGCGGCCGGCCATCTGGAGCAGGCCGCCGGCAGCCCCTTCGATCCCGATGCCCTGATCGGCAAGCCGGTGCTGGTGCTGTTCCTCTGCGCCCACTGCCCGTTCGTGAAGCACATCGAGCCGGAGCTCAGCCGCCTCCAGCACGACCTGGCCGCCACCGACCTGGCCTGGCTGGCGATCAGCTCCAACAGCACCCTCACCCACCCCCAGGACGGCCCCGACGGGCTGAGGGAGCAGGCCGAGCGCTGCGGCTGGCGCTTCCCCTACCTGCACGACCGGGAGCAGGAGGTGGCCCATGCCTTCCGCGCCGCCTGCACCCCGGATCTGTTCCTGTTCGACCGCCAGCACCTCCTGGCCTACCGGGGCCAGCTGGATGCCAGCCGCCCCGGCAACAGCGAACCCCTCGACGGCCGCGATCTGCGCAACGCCATCGCCGCGGTGCTCGCCAGCCAGCCCCCCGTCGAACCGCAGCAGCCGGCGATCGGCTGCAACATCAAATGGCATCCCGGCCTGGAACCGCACTGGGCACGCTGATCAGGCGGCTTAAGGTTGCGCCCATGCAAGTGCCCCCGTTCAGCCTCAGCGAGCAGATCAACGCGCTCGGCGAGCAGCTCGACCAGGCCGTGCTGCGGGTGCTGCGCAGCGGCCAGTACATCGGCGGGAGCACGATCACCGACTTCGAGACAGCCTTCGCGGCAGCGATGGGGGTGTCCCATGCCGTGGGCTGCAACAGCGGCACCGATGCCCTGGTCCTGGCCCTGCGCGGCCTGGGGATCGGTCCGGGCGATGAGGTGATCACCGCCTCCTTCAGCTTCTTCGCCACCGCCGAGGCGATCAGCGCCGTGGGTGCCACGCCGGTGTTCGTGGATGTGGATCCGGCCAGCTATCTGATCGATCTGGATCAGGCGGAAGCGGCGATCACGCCGGCGACCAGGGCCCTGATCCCGGTGCACCTGTTCGGCCGCCCGGTGGACATGGAGCGGGTGTGCGCCATCGCCGAGCGCCATGGCCTGAAGGTGGTGGAAGACTGCGCCCAGGCCACCGGTGCCCGCTGGGCCGGCAGGCCTGTGGGCAGCTGGGGTGATGTGGGCTGCTTCAGCTTCTTCCCCACCAAGAACCTGGGCGGCGCGGGCGATGGCGGTGCGGTGAGCTGCCGCGATGCGGCACTGGCCCAGACCATGCGCGAGCTGGCGGTGCATGGCATGCCGCGCCGCTACCTGCACACCTCCCTGGGCTACAACAGCCGCCTCGATGCCATCCAGGCCGCGGTGCTGAGCGTGAAACTGCCCCACCTGGAGGGCTGGCTGGAGCGACGCCGCGCCATCGCCGCCCGCTACCAGGAGCACCTGGCCGATCTGGAGGCGATCCAGCTGCCGGAAGCCGGCACCAGCGGCCACAGCTGGAACCAGTTCGTGGTGCGCGTGCCCAGCTGCCCCGCGGGCACCAAAGCCTGCGAGGGCAACTGCACCCTCTCCAGCGACAGCGCCAACCACGGCCTGCCGGAGGCCTGCTGCCGCGACTGGCTCAAGCAGCAGCTGCAGGAGGCGGGCGTGAGCACGATCATCTACTACCCGATTCCGATCCATCGCCAGCCGGCCTACACCGAGCTGGGCTACGCGCCGGGCTCCCTGCCGATCACCGAGCGCCTCTGCAGCGAGGTGCTCAGCCTGCCGATCTTTCCCGAACTCAGCGGCGAGCAGCAGAACCAGGTGATCCAGGTGCTGCGCCAACTGGCTGCTATTCCTGCGGTGCTGGCGGCATGACGGAGGTGCTTCCTGCTGAGACTCTGGCGAGCGCCCGTGCGTGGGTGAGGCAGGACTTGCGGATCCGGCACCTGCCGTCCTTGCCGGATGAGATTGAGGATGCGCTGTTCCTGGCAGGCGGCACCGCCTGGACCTTCCGCTACGCAGATTACGCGGTGGAGCCCCTCGCCGATGGCTGGAAGCTGGAATTCACGGTGCTCGCCATCCTGAAGAAGGCCTTTCGCGGCATCCTGGAGCCAGAGCGCTATGAGTATCGAGCGAGCCTGCTACTCGATCAGAACGATCACAACCTGAGGGAGCTGACGATTGAGACTGCCGGCCCAGGAACCAGCTGAGCAGCAGACGAACTGAAGGGCCTGATCGACCGAGTAGTTCCCAACGCCCAGGCTGAGCGGGCTTATGCGTTTCTACTCAGCCTCGATCCGGATCTCTGGGACTACGTGATCGTGCATGAACTCCTCCACATCCGCGTCCCCATTCAGCTCTTCGGCAGCGCCGCATACAGCGCCTTGAAGTGGGCCTGCTGTTGCTTGTGGCTCACCACGGGCGCGGGGTAACCACGCCGCTCCATCGGCGTGATCTCGCCGGAGAGCAGATCGGCTGTGCTCACATGGCGCAGCTCGGGCAGCCAGTGGCGGATGTAGTCGCCGCGGGGGTCGAACTTGGCGGCCTGGCTGGCGGGATTGAAGATGCGCAGCGGCTTGGGATCCATGCCACTGCTGGCGCTCCACTGCCAGCCGCCGTTGTTGGCGGCGAGATCGCCATCCACCAGCCGCTCCATGAAGGCGGCCTCGCCCCAGCGCCAGTCGCAGATCAGATCCTTCACCAGATAGGAGGCCACCACCATCCGGCAGCGGTTGTGCATCCAGCCGCTCTCATTGAGCTGGCGCATGGCGGCATCCACGATCGGCACGCCGGTGAGCCCCTCCCGCCAGGCCTCGAAGCGCCTGGGGTCGTTCTCCCAGGGAAAGTGGCGCCACTGGGGGCGGTAGGGGCCGTCGGCCAGTTCGGGGTAATGAAACAGCGCCTGCTGATAGAACTCGCGCCAGGCCAGCTCCTGCTCCCACACCTGGATCGCCTGGCGCTGCTCGTCGCTGCGGGCCCGCTCGCGCGCCTGCTGGGCGGCCTGCCAGCACTGACGCGGACTGATCGTGCCGAACTTCAACGCAGCGCTCAGGGCTGAGGTGCCGGCAGTGCCGGGGAAGTTGCGCTCGGGCTCATAGGCCAGCAGCGGCCCGCCATCGCTGCCGGTGCCGCCATCGCAGAAGGCCTGCAGCCGCTCCAGCGCCGCCGCCTCGCCCGGGCGGCAGGGGCAGAGCTCGGCGCCCCCAAAGCCATGGGGGATCGCCGCAGCCAGATCCTCCACCTGGGGCAGCCTGGCCCAAAGCTCCGGCTGGGACAGGGCCAACGGATCCAGATCCACCAGCCCGCTGGGAGCCCCTGCGGGCGCGAGCTGCCCAGCGAGCTGCTGGCGCTCCACCTGGCCGCGCCAGTTGCGCCAGAAGGGGCCGTACACCCGGTAGGGATCGCCGCCGCCGGTTTTGAGCGCCTCGGGCGCGATCAGCAGCTGGTCCCAATCCACCAGCACCCGCTGGCCCTGGGCCTGCAGCGCCGCGGCCACCCGCCGATCGCGCGCCCGGCCGTAGGGCTCCACATCCCGGTTCCAGGCCACCACCTCGGCGCCCGTCGCCTTGGCCAGTTGCGGCAGCAGCTCCGCCGGATCACCGCGCAGCACCACCAGCCGCGAGCCCGCCTGCCGCCAACGCTCCGCCAGCTCGCGCAGGCTCTCCGCCAGGAACCACAGCCGCGCCGGCGCCATGCCCGGCGCCTCCAGGATCCCGGGATCCAGCACGAACACCCCGGTCAGCGCCGGGGTGGCCGCAACCGCGGCCGCCAGGCCGAGGTTGTCGGTGAGGCGCAGGTCGCGCCGATGCCAGAACAGCCAGCGGGGTGGTGTCATTTAGAGCCCCAGGTGCTGCTTGGCGCGCAACCAGGCGGTCACACTCTTGCCGTCGAGGTATTCATCGCCGCTGGCCAGGGCCGCGTCCAGCTCAGCCGGCGTCATCAGCAGCACCTCCAGGTCTTCGTCGTCGTCACCGGGAGGACGGTCGGTGAGTTCCTCGAGCTCGCGCGCCAGGAACAGGTGAATCACCTCATCGGAGTAGCCGGGACAGGGGAGCATCGCCCCCAGGGGATCCCAGCGGCTGGCGCTGTAGCCCGCCTCCTCCTGCAGTTCGCGCTGCATCGTGCTGAGCGGATCCTCGCCGTCATCGAGGGTGCCGGCGGGGAACTCCAGCAGGCGGGTGGCCACCGCAAAGCGGTACTGACGCAGCACCACCACACGGCCGTCATCCAGCAGCGGCACCGCCAGCGAGGCGCCGGGATGGCGGATCACCCCGAAGGTGCCCTGCACACCCATCGGCAGCTCGATGCGGTTCAGCTCGAAGCGCAGCTTGCGGGCCGAGAGCTCGGCGGTGGTTTCGAGATGGCGCGACGGCTCGGGGGCTGGCAGGGGCGCCATCGGTGCAGGTCTGGATTGCGGCCAGCTTCGCGCAACCCCACCAGGCGCCGACGCCGGCGGGCGGGTGTGACGGCAAGTGGGTGTGACAGCCGGGGAACTCTCCTTGTAGACGCCACAACTGTGGCTTCATCGCAGAGAGGCCCGCAACCCAGGCACCAGCCGCCGCACCACAAGGCAACCACCCACCCCGGCAACGCCCCATCCACCGGTTCCCCAGACACCCAGCCATGCACCCCCCAGCGAGCCCCGACCCATCCCCTCCGGAACGCCAGGTGAACCTCCGGGAAGCGCGCAACCACCTGGCCCGCCTGGTGGATGCCGTGCACCTGGGGGCCAGCGTGGTGATCACCAAACACGGGCGCCCCTGGGTGCGGCTCGTACCGCTCGCATCCACCACACCACGGCAACGCCGGCCAGGCCTCTGGGGGATGGCCCGCCCGGCGCTCGACTCCACAGCGCTCTTCGCGGTGGCGGATCGCATGAGCGTGCTCCAACGGCTGCAACAGCAACGCCGGCTGGAGGGCTTCGGGCCCCTGGGGCGAGACGGCTGATGCCCCCTGGCGTTCTGCTCAAAACGCACGTGCTCCATTGGTGATGGTGTTCACCGGCGCTGCTCTCCCGGCGCGTGCGGGATTGGATCGACCGGCTGCTGGTGGCGCAGGCCCAGCAGGAAAACCTGCAGTTGATCAGCCTTGATCCGGCCCTGGAGGCGCTGGGGGAACCGCTCCTGTGGTGAAGCCTGATTCCGGCCAGCCGGGGCAGCCGGCCAGCGGCTCTGGTGCCGGAGCAGCGCTGCTCCGGGACAGCCTGCGCAGCTGGTCGATCGCCGAAACACCAGCACCTGGTGGCCGCAGAGCGCCATCGATCGCCGCCAGAGGTGCCAGCACGAAGGCGCGCTCCAGCAGCCGCGGGTGGGGCAGCTCCAGCTGCTCACAAGAGCATTCGAGATCACCCCACCAGAGCAGATCCAGATCCAGGCTGCGGGGCCCCCAGCGCACCAGCCGCTGCCGCGCAAAGCGCTGCTCCAGCTGGTGCAACTCCTGCAGCAGCTGCATCGCCCTCGCCGGCGTGCCGGGAAGCACAGGGCTCACCAGCACAGCGGCGTTGAGATAGTCGGGCTGGCCGGGTGGCCCGCCCACGGGCACCGTGCGGAACAGTGGCGACCAGCGCACCACCTCCCCCAGCCCACGCAGCAGGGTCTCCAGCAACGGCCGCACCGCCAGCAGGGTGGCACGGGGGTCGCCGGCGGGGCTGGGGAGATTCGCGCCCAAGGCGATGGCCAGGCTGGGGCGGGCCTGATCGGCGAGACTGGCGCCCACGTTCTTTCTGGCCCGGGCGTCTCCATGGTTGCAAGCGGACCCGCCTCGAGCAGCCCGGTCCAGAGCGACGCCGCCAACCGGGCCTTCCCGCTCGCCGCCATCACCGGCCACGGCACCCTGAAGCTGGCCCTGCTGCTGGCGGCGGTGGATCCGGGCCTGGGCGGAGTGGTGATCGCCGGCGGGCGCGGCACCGGCAAATCGGTGCTGGCGCGGGGGCTGCACGCGCTGCTGCCGCCGATCGACGTGCTTGATCTGGGCACCCCGGCCCCCGGCCAACCCGCACCCGCCGGCCTCAACATCGACCCGCGCCGCCCCGAAGACTGGGACGACGCCACCCGCAGCCGCCTCACCGACCTGGGCGCTGACCCCAGCGGCAGCGACACCGGCGCCCTGCTGCCCACCAGGGTGATTCCAGCCCCCTTCGTGCAGGTGCCCCTGGGCATCACCGAAGACCGGCTGGTGGGTTCGGTGGATGTGACCGCCTCGCTGGCCAGCGGCCAGGCGGTGTTCCAGCCGGGCCTGCTGGCGGAGGCGCACAGGGGCGTGCTGTATGTGGACGAGCTCAACCTGCTCGACGACACCATCACCAACCTGCTGCTGGCTGCAGTGGGCAGCGGCGAAAACCGGATCGAGCGCGAGGGGCTGAGCCTGTCGCACCCCTGCCGCTGCCTGCTGATCGCCACCTACAACCCCGAGGAGGGGGCGGTGCGCGACCACCTGCTCGATCGCTTCGCCATCTGCCTGAGCGCCAACCAGACCCTGGACCTGGAGCAGCGGGTGGCCATCAGCCGCAGCGCCATCGACCATGCCGAAGCCAGCGACAGCTTCCGCTCCAGGTGGCAGGAGGAGACCAACGCCCTGGCTACCCAGCTGCTGCTGGCGCGCCAGTGGCTGCCGGATGTGCAGATCGCGCGGGAGCAGATCGAATACCTGGTGAAGGAAGCGCTGCGCGGTGGCGTGGAGGGCCACCGCAGCGAGCTCTATGCGGTGCGGGTGGCGCGGGCCCATGCCGCTCTCTCCGGCCGCGACCGGGTGGAAGCGGACGACCTGCAGGTAGCCGTGCGTCTGGTGATCGCGCCGCGGGCGCTGCAGCTGCCGCCGCCCGATCCCGACCAGCCGATGGAGCCACCACCGCCACCACCCCAGGGTGAGCAACCACCGGAAGAGCCCGAGCAACCCGACAACGAGCAGGAGCAAGACGAACCGGACGACGAGCAGGAGCAAGACGACGAGACCCCGGAGGATCAGGCGCCGCCCTCGATCCCTGAAGAGTTCCTGCTGGATCCAGAAGCCGTGGCGATCGATCCCGACCTGCTGCTGTTCAACGCCGGCAAGGCCAAGACCGGCGGCAGCGGCAGCCGCGCCGTGGTGTTCAGCGATTCGCGCGGCCGCTACGTGAAGCCGATGCTGCCCCGGGGCCCGGTGAAGCGGATCGCCGTGGACGCCACGCTGCGGGCCGCTGCGCCGTATCAGAAAACTCGCCGCGAGCGCGAACCCCACCGCAAGGTGGTGGTGGAAGACGGCGACCTGCGCGCCAAACAGCTGCAGCGCAAGGCGGGTGCCCTGGTGATCTTCCTGGTGGATGCCAGCGGCTCGATGGCGCTCAACCGCATGCAGAGCGCCAAGGGGGCCGTGATCCGGCTGCTCACCGAGGCCTACGAAAACCGCGACGAAGTGGCGCTGATCCCCTTCCGCGGCGAGCAGGCCGACGTGCTGCTGCCCCCTACTCGCTCGATCACCGCCGCGCGCCGGCGCCTGGAATCGATGCCCTGCGGCGGCGGCTCACCGCTGGCCCACGGCCTCTCCCAGGCCGCGAGGGTGGGCGCCAATGCCCTGGCCACCGGCGATCTGGGCCAGGTGGTGGTGGTGGCGATCACCGATGGCCGCGGCAATGTGCCGCTCAGCCGCTCCCTCGGCCAGCCCGAGCTGGAAGGCGAAGAGCCCGTGGACCTCAAGGAGGAGGTGAAGCAGGTGGCCAGCCGCTACCGCGCCCTCGGCATCAAGCTGCTGGTGATCGACACCGAGCGCAAGTTCATCGGCAGCGGCATGGGCAAAGACCTGGCCAATGCCGCCGGCGGCAAATACGTGCAGCTGCCCAAGGCCAGCGACCAGGCCATCGCGGCGATCGCCATGGAAGCGATCGCCGGGGTTTAGCGGGATGAGCCAGTCTGGGCGGGATAGAGCTCCTCGAAGAACTTGCCCAGGCCGATGGCCACACTGCGCACCCCGTTCATGAACTGGGGATCGGAGGAGAGCTTGTTCACATCGCCGCCCACGGCCTCCCAACGGGCGGTGAGCTGCTCGGCGTTGGTCACGGTTTTTTTGAGCTCACCCACGGTCTTGGGGTTGTCGAGCGCTGCCATCAGGTTGCGGGCGTGGGCCGTGGTGGCATTGAGGTTGTCGATGGTGGGCTGCGCCTTGCGCACGGAGGCTTCCAGCTGCTGCACCAGCTCCCGGCCGTCCTTCATGAACACGCTGGCCTGTCTGGAGGTCTGGTCAAAGCTCACCGCCAGGTTGGCGAACTTGCTCACCAACCGTTCCTTGTCACCCTGCTCAAGGATCTTCTGCATCAGGGCCGTCACGCTCTCGAGGGTGGCGCCGGTCACCCCGGCGATCTCGCTGCCGTTGCAGAGCATGCGGGCGGAGTTGCAGGTGCGGGAGTTGGGGCTGGGGCTGCCCGGCGGCAGGGACGCCCCACCCGCCAGCAGCTTCACCCGGGCCTCGCCGCCCAGCAGCGTGGCTTCGCCGATCTCGGCCACCACGGGGCGCGCCAGACGCAGCTCAGGATTGTTGATCTCCAGCTGGGCGAGCACGGCCTCAGGGGTGACTCGCACGCTGCGCACATTGCCCACCAGCACACCCCGATAGATCACCGGGGAGCGCTCGGCCAGGCCCTCGGCTTCGGTGAAACGGACCTGAAGCGTCCAGGTGTCGCGCGAGAACGACAGCCCGCGCAGCCAGTAGGTGAGGCCCACCGCGCTGGCCACCGCGCCGATGATTGAAAAGCCAACGAGGGCCTCACGCACACTGCGGCGCATGACTCAGAGCTCCGCGGGCTGCATCGGTCCGCGCAGACTACCGCTCCTGAACTGAACCACGTAGGGATCGTCGGTACTGCGGTACTCCGCGAGGGTGCCACTCCAGCGGAACAGGCCGTCGTAGAGAAGCACCACCCGCTCAGCGGTGCGCTCGATCGTGCTGTGCACGTGGCTCACCACCACTGACGAGGCCTGGGCCACCTCAGTAGTGCGCACGATCAGATCCTCGATGCGGGTGCAGGCCACCGGATCCAGGCCGGCCGTGGGCTCGTCGAAGAGCAGCAGCGGTGTCCGGCTGGTGGGAATCGAGGGGTCGTTGATCAGGGCGCGGGCAAAACTCACCCGCTTCTGCATGCCACCACTTAACTCCCCTGGCAATTGCTCCTCGATGCCCCGGAGGCCCACGGCATCGAGAGCCTGGTGCACCCGCTCGCGGATCTCAGCGTCGCTGAGGCGACTGCAGCGATAGAGCAGAAAGCCCACGTTCTCGCGCACCGTGAGCGAACCGAGCAGGGCCGGGTTCTGAAACACCAGGCGCACATCGGGCGGATGACGCTGATCGAGCCGCAGATAGGTCTGCGGCTCGCCGTGCAGCCTGAGCAGGCCAGCGGTGGGCAGCAGCAGACCGGCCAGCACCCGCAGGATCGTGCTCTTACCCGCGCCCGAAGGGCCCACCACCACCAGGCGCTCGCCGGGGTTGAGCACCAGATCCACGCCATCGAGCACAGCCCGGGGGCCCCAGCGCACCTCCACCCCCTGCATCTCGGCAACGGGAGCAACCATCGAGGGGGGCGGGTGTACCGGCGCCATCCTGACGCCTGGACCCGACCTGGAAAGCTCCCTAGAGTTCGGCCAGTTGCGGCAGCGTCCCACATCCCGTTGAGCCCCTCCGGCCCAGCTCGCTCCCCGGTTTCCCAGCTGCGCCGCCGCCGGCGACCGGCCCTGCGCCGCCCCAGCTGGGTGGGACGCGGTGATCTGCGCCAGCGCGATCTGATGAGCCGCTCCAGGCGGGCGGTGCGCTGGCTGCAGCCCGGCCTGGTGGTGAAGCGCTGGGTGGTCACCTCCGGCATCGGGCTGGTGCTGGCCCTGCTCGGGGCCGCCGTATGGGCCGACCTGCAGCCGATCTACTGGACGCTGGCCTCGATCCAGTGGCTGCTGCGCAACCTCACCACCGTGCTGCCGCGGGAGATCACCGGGCCTCTGGTCCTGATCGTGGGGGCGGGGCTGATCTGGCTGGGCCAGAGCCGCAGCTTCGGCACGATCCAGCAGGCCCTGGCTCCGGAAAAGGGCACCGTGCTGGTGGATGCCCTGGTGGCCCAGCGCCGGCTGAACCGCGGCCCCAACATCGTGGCGATCGGCGGCGGCACCGGCCTCTCCACCCTGCTCAGCGGCCTCAAGCGCTATAGCAGCAACATCACGGCCATCGTGACCGTGGCCGACGACGGCGGCAGCAGCGGCGTGCTGCGGCGCGAGCTCGGAGTGCAGCCCCCCGGCGACATCCGCAACTGCCTGGCCGCCCTCGCCACCGAAGAACCTCTGCTCACGCGGCTGTTCCAGTACCGCTTCAAGGCGGGCAGCGGCCTGGAGGGCCACAGCTTCGGGAACCTGTTCCTCTCCGCGCTCACCGCGATCACCGGCAGCCTGGAATCAGCGATCACCGCCTCCAGCCGGGTACTGGCGGTGCAGGGCCAGGTGGTGCCGGCCACCAATGCGGATGTGCGCCTGTGGGCCGAGCTGGAGAACGGCGAGCGGATCGAGGGCGAGTCGCAGATCGGCCACGCCCCCAGCCCGATCGTGCGGCTGGGCTGCATTCCCGAGCGCCCGCCCGCCCTGCCCCGAGCCCTGGAGGCGATCGCCAACGCCGACCTGATCGTGCTCGGCCCGGGCAGTCTCTACACCTCGCTGCTGCCCAACCTGCTGGTACCCGAATTGGTGAGTGCCATCAGCCGCAGCAGGGCTCCACGCCTCTACATCTGCAACCTGATGACCCAACCCGGTGAAACCGACGGGCTGGATGTGAGCGGCCATCTGCGGGCGATCGAAGCGCAGTTGGCCAGCCTCGGGGTGGAGCAACGGCTGTTCACCGCCGTGCTGGCGCAGGAGGATCTGGGCGATCCCACCCTGGTGGAGCACTACCGGCAACGCGGCGCCGAACCGGTGAGCTGCAACCAGCGCGAACTGCGCAGCCGGGGGTACGACGTGATGCTGGCGCCACTGCAGGGAGCGAGACCCACCGCCACGCTTCGCCACGATCCACGCAGCGTGGCGGTGGCGGTGATGCGCTTTTACAAGCGCTACCGCCGCGAGCAGGGCGCCCCTTAAGCGAGATCAGTAGGCGTCCTGCATTTCGTAGAAATCGGGCTGCACATAGTCTTTGCGCAGTGGCCAGCCCTTCCAGTCTTCCGGCATCAGCAGACGCTTGGGATGGGGATGGCCCTCAAAGCGGATGCCGTACATGTCGAACGTTTCGCGCTCCTGCCAGTCGGCACCGCGAAAGAGGCCGTAAAGGCTGGGGATGGTGAGTTCACCATCGCGGGCCAGGAACACCTTCAGCCGCACTTCCTCGGGCCTGGCCTCGGCACCCAGGGGCTGCGATGTGCCGGCAGGGGAGTTGGGAGCAGCCACCTGATCCGCCAGCGGCGCCAGTTTCACCAGGTGATAGAAGCTCACCAGACGGCCCCCAGGACCTTCGTCGTAGCCGCCCTGGCACTGCAGGTAGTCGAACCCTGCCGCCTTGAGCGCGGCGGCGATCACCGGCAGGAAAGCCGGCTCCACGCCGATCACCTCCACGCCGAGGTGATCGGGCGGCAGCACCGCATGGTCGAAGCCCTGACTGGTCAGCCACTGGCTGACGGCACCGCTGGGCGCCTCGGCAACCGGAGTGATCTCGTCGGGCATGGCTTCAAGCGTTGGTGGTGGCGGCAACGGATTCAGGAGCACCCACGGGCAGGCCGGCACCGGCTGCCAGGGCTTTCTGCTGGGTTTCGGCCCGCAGGTAGCGGCCATCCACGATGGGCTCCACGGCCTTCATCTGATGGCTCACCGTGCAATAGCGGTGGGTGGGAAGCAGGTTGCCGCGCTCGGCCAAGGCCTCATTGCCCACCTTCTTGCGCAGTTTGATCACGGCATCGAAGATCGCCTCCGGCCGGGGCGGGCAGCCCGGCAGGTAGAGATCCACGGGGATCAGCTTGTCGACACCGCGCACGGCCGTGGTGGAGTCGGCCGAGAACATGCCGCCGGTGATCGTGCAGGCACCCATGGCGATCACATACTTCGGCTCGGGCATCTGCTCGTAGAGACGCACCAGTGCCGGAGCCATCTTCATGGTCACGGTGCCGGCCACGATCAGCAGGTCGGCCTGGCGCGGACTGGAGCGGGGCACCAGGCCAAAACGGTCGAAGTCAAAGCGGGAGCCGATCAGCGCCGCAAATTCGATGAAACAGCAGGCGGTGCCATAGAGCAGCGGCCAGAGGCTGCTGAGGCGGGCCCAGTTGTGGAGGTCGTCGAGGGTGGTGAGGATCACGTTCTCCGACAGATCGGAGGTGACCTGCGGGGCGCCCACAGGGCTGCAGCTGGCGGCGCGCAGATCGCGCAGAGCGCCGATCGAGAGGGCCTCGGCCATGGCAGAGGTGGAAGACGGGGGGGTCATCGGTTCAGCTCCACTCAAGGGCGCCCTTGCGCCAGGCGTAGGCCAGGGCCACCACGAGGATCGCGATGAACACCAGAGCCTCGATGAAGGCCAGCAGTCCGAGGCGATGGAACGCCACGGCCCAGGGATACAGGAACACGGTCTCCACGTCGAAGATCACGAAGACCAGCGCAAACATGTAGTAGCGGATGTTGAACTGGATCCAGGCACCGCCGATGGGCTCCATGCCCGATTCGTAGGTGAGCTCGCGCTCGCCCTGGCGACTCCTGGGCGAGAGCAGCTTGTTGGCGACCAGCGCCAGCACGGGCACCGCCGCCGAGATCAGCAGAAAGCCGAGGAAGGCGTCGTAGCCCGAGAGGACGAACATCCAGACAGCCGTTGCGACCGGCGCAGTCTGGCACCCATCTGCTGAGCCTTGGGGCCTGGATAGAGTTCGGGCCACGCCCGGGTGCAGACATGAACGACGCGTCAGGCGAGTCGCCAGCAGCGGAAGCGGTGGCCGAAGTCACCGGCGATCCGGCCAGCCACCGCTTTGAGTGCCGCAGCTGCGGCTTTGTGTACGACCCGGCGGAGGGTGTGAAAAAGGTGGGCATCGAGCCCGGCACCGCCTTCCTGGATCTCGATCCACTGAGTTTCCGCTGCCCGGTGTGCCGCAGCAAGGTGGGGGCCTTCAAGGACATCGGCCCCCGCGACAAACCCAGCGGCTTCGAGGAAAACCTCAACTTCGGCCTGGGCGTGAACCGCCTCACGCCGGGCCAGAAGAACGTGCTGATCTTCGGGGGCTTCGCCCTGGCCTTCGCCTTCTTCCTCTCTCTCTACTCGCTGCGCTGATCCCGTGCTGAAACGCCTGCTCACCCCGCTGCTGGCCCTGGTGCTGGCCCTTGGCCTCGGCGGCTGTGTCACCACCGGCCTGCCCACCGCCCAGGGCAGCCCCTGGCAGCCCGTGCCGCTCGACACGCGCTCCAACCCGCTGGATGTGGCCTTCACCAACGGCAGTCACGGCTTCCTGGTGGGCAGCAACCGCCTGATCCTGGAAACCAGCGATGGTGGCGCCAGCTGGGCCGAGCGGGCGCTCGATCTGCCGGAGGAGGAGAACTTCCGCCTGATCAGCATTGATTTCAAGGGCGATGAGGGCTGGATTGCCGGCCAGCCGGGGCTGCTGCTGCACAGCACCGACGGCGGTCAGAACTGGAGCCGCCTGTTCCTCGACACCAAGCTCCCCGGTGAGCCCTACCTGATCACGGCCCAGGGCAAGGGGGGCGCCGAACTGGCCACCAACGTGGGTGCGGTGTACAGCACCAGCGACGGCGGCAACAGCTGGCAGGCCAAGGTGAGCGATGCGGCCGGCGCCGTGCGTGAGCTGCGCCGCAACGACGACGGCCGCTACGTGAGCGTGAGCAGCCTGGGCAACTTCTTCTCCACCTGGGATCCGGGCCAGCCCACCTGGCAGGTACACCAGCGAGTGAGCAGCCAGCGGCTGCAGAGCATGGGCTTCCAGCCCAACGGCAACCTGTGGATGGTGGCCCGCGGCGCCCAGATCCGCTTCAACCCCGATGCCGCCAATCCCGAGGACTGGAGCAAACCGATCATCCCGATCACCAACGGCTATGGCTACCTCGACATGGCCTGGGATCCGCGCGGTGACATCTGGACCGGCGGCGGCAGCGGCACGCTGCTCGTGAGCCACGATGGCGGCAAAAGCTGGGAGAAGGACCCGGTGGGCACCCAGCAGCCCAGCAACTTCACGCGCATCAGCTTCACGGCCGATGGCAAGGGCTTCGTGCTGGGTGAGCGGGGCAACCTGCTGCGCTGGGTGGGCTGAGGCCCTTCCACCTTTCCCTGTGTAACCAAGCCGGTCGGCCGGTCCCGGCCCCAACGGACCGGCCCTTAGGATCCACGAGCTGAACGCTTGTCGCTATGGCTGCCGGCTCAACTGGAGAACGCCCGTTCTTCGAGATCATCACGAGCATCCGTTACTGGGTGATTCACGCGGTCACCCTGCCGGCCATCTTTTTGGCGGGCTTTCTGTTCGTGTCCACGGGCCTGGCCTACGACGCCTTCGGCACCCCTCGGCCTGACGCCTACTTCCAGGCTTCCGAGAGCAAGGCTCCCGTGGTGAGCCAGCGCTACGACGGCAAGACCCAGCTCGACCAGCGCCTGCAATAACCCCCAGCCATGACCCAATCTCCCGCCACCACCACGCCGCGCAACTATCCGATCTTCACGGTGCGCTGGCTGTCGGTTCACGCCCTCGGCATCCCCACGGTGTTCTTCCTGGGAGCCCTGGCCGCCATGCAGTTCATCCGTCGCTGATCACCGCCATGGCTCTGCAACGCAACCCCAACCCCAACAACCTGCCGGTTGAGCTCAACCGCACCAGCCTCTACCTGGGCCTGCTGTTGATCTTTGTGACTGGCGTGCTGTTCACCAGCTACTTCTTCAACTGATCCGATGAGCGGCAAGAAATCCAACCTGCCTGACGGCCGGATCCCCGACCGCCTTCCTGACGGCCGACCAGCGGTGGCCTGGCGCTCCCGCTGGACCGAAGGCGTGCTCCCGCTCTGGCTTGTGGCCACCGCCGGCGGTATGGCCGTGATTTTTGTGGTGGGCCTGTTCTTCTACGGCGCCTACACCGGTGTGGGTTCGGCCTGATCCAAGCGCTGCGCCGACTTCCAGTGACTGCACAGCGAGCCTTCAGGCTCGCTTTTTTGATGGCTCAGTCACTGAAGTACCCCACCAGGATGGGTGCACTCAGGCAAGCAGGTGCTCCAGAAGCTGATCCTTCAAGCGCGGATTGGCCTGGTCTTTGGCGGACAGCTGGATCTCCACACCCTCGGGCAACAGGGGCCAATCAATCCCGAGATCCGGATCGTTCCAGGCGATCCCCTGCTCACTCTGCGGGTGGTAATAGTCCGAGCAGAGATAGCAGAAGTCGGCCACCTCACTCAGCACCAGAAAGCCGTGGGCAAACCCAGGCGGCACCCACAGCTGATGGTGCTGCTGGTCATCCAGCACCACAGCCACGGCCTGGCCAAACGTGGACGAGCTGCGCCGAACATCCACCGCCACATCAAACACGCTGCCGCGGGCACAGCGCACCAGCTTGCCCTGGGTGTGCTCGAGCTGATAGTGCAGGCCCCGCAGCACCCCCTGGCAACTGCGTGACTGGTTGTGCTGCACCAGCTCAGGAATACCAGCCTCCTGCAGCAGCGTCTGGCGGGCCGTTTCCACAAAGAAGCCGCGTTGATCGCCGTGCACCTTCGGCACCAGCAGCAGCACCTCGGCCATGGCCTGGGGAATGATCTGCATCACGCTCCTCCACCCGGAGCCAGCAGCGGCTGCCACCAGTCCTGGTGGGTGAGATACCACTCCACCGTGCGGCGCAGTCCCTCCTGAACGGTCACGCGGGGGCGCCAACCCAATTCGGCCTCGATCTTGCTGGCATCGATCGCATAGCGCCGGTCATGCCCCGGCCGATCGCTCACATAGGTGATCAACTCCCGGCATGGGCTCACGGGCAGGGCCACACCGTGCTGCGGCGCCAGCTCATCGAGCAGCTCACACAGCATCGACACCAGATCCCTATTGGCCACCTCATTGCGACCGCCGATGCAGTAGGTGCTGCCCGCAACCCCCTGGGTGAGGATCAGATCCAGGGCCCGGCAGTGGTCCTCCACATACAGCCAATCGCGCACATTCCTGCCATCGCCATACACTGGAATCGGCTTGCCCTGCAGGATGTTCACCAGGGTGAGCGGAATCAACTTCTCCGGGAAGTGATACGGCCCGTAGTTGTTGGAGCAGTTGCTCACCAGCACCGGCAGACCATAGGTATGCTGCCAGACTCGCGCCAGATGATCGCTGGCAGCCTTGCTGGCCGAATAGGGGGAACGGGGGTCGTAGCTCGTGGTTTCGCAGAACGGCGGATCCTCCGCCTCCAAACTGCCGAACACCTCATCGGTGCTCACATGCAGGAAGCGCCAGTGCTCCGGCTGGCCGGCCTGCTGCCAATGGGCGCGAAACGCCTCCAGCAAGGTGAAGGTGCCTGTCACATTGGTGGAGAGAAACGCTCCAGGACCACTGATCGAGCGATCCACATGGCTCTCGGCCGCCAGATGCGCCACATGGCTGATCCCATGCTCCGCCAGTAACTGATCCACCAAAGGGCGATCCGTGATGCTGCCCTGCACAAACTGGATCCGACCCGCATCGATCAGTGGCTGAATCGTGGCCAGGTTGCCCGCATAGGTGAGCGCATCCAGCACCACCACCCGATCCCCCGGGTAGGCCGCAACCCAGTGGTGGGTGAGATTACCGGCGATGAAGCCCGCTCCACCGGTGATCAACACGTATCGGGTCATGGTGTGGGCGACAACAGAGCGGAAGCTTCAACAGCGACAGCAGAGCGCCAGCTGCATAGGCACTGGCGCAGATCCTCGCGCCACGCCGGCAGCACCAGGCCCAGCTGCTGCGCACTGCTGCTGCAATCCAGCCGAGAGTTGGCGGGCCGCACAGCAGGGGTGGGGAACTCGGCGGTGGTGATCGGAATCACCTCCGGCTTGCGCTCCAGTAACCCCAGCTCCAGGGCCTGAGCAACGATCGCCTCGGCAAAGCCATGCCAGCTCACCCACGGCTGGCCTTGAAAATGATGGATGCCCCAGGGGAAAGGCCCCGAGCCACCGGCCACGGGCGAACGATTCGCAATCGCCGGCTCCAGCAACTGGAGCAACGCCGCCGCAATCGCCTCCGCGCTGGTGGGCCCACCCACCTGATCGGCGACCACCCGCAGCTCCTCCCGTTCTGGCGCCAGGCGCAGCATCGTGCGCACGAAGTTGTTGCCCTGCTGGCCGAACACCCAGCTCACCCGCAACACCAAAGCCTGCGTAGAAACCTCCTCGCTGGCCTGGCGCAGGAGCTGCTCACCCAGTAGCTTGCTGGCCCCATAGACCCCCAGAGGCTCGGTGAGATCAGCGGGACGCCACGGCACCTCACCGTTGCCCGCAAACACGTAGTCGGTGGAGAGATGCACAAACGGAATCCCCTGCTGGCCGCAGCCCCGGGCCATCGCACCCACGGCATAGCCGTTCGCGGCCATCGCCTGCTCCAGCTCCGTTTCTGCCCGATCCACCGCCGTGTAGGCGGCCGCATTGATCACCAGGGCTGGTTGATGACGCTCGAGCAGGTCGGCCCAGTGCTGCGTCAACGCGGCTGCGGGCTGCGCCAGATCCAGCTCCGGGCGGCCCACCGCCAGCAGTGGCCGCGGCAGTTGCACAGGCCCCAGCCGCTGCAGCGCAGTGGCCAGCTGCCCCCGGCGGCCCACCACCAACACCGGTGCCGGCATCAGCGGGGCTCCTTGAGCAGGCTCTCGAGATACACCCCGTAGCCACTCTTGCGCAACGGGGCAGCCAACGCCAGCAGCTGCTCATCCGCGATCCAGCCCTGGCGCCAGGCCACCTCCTCAGGGCAGCCGATCTTGAGGCCCTGCCGCTTTTCCAGGGTGCGGATGTAACTGCCGGCCTCATGCAGCGAATCGCAGGTGCCGGTATCCAGCCAGGCCATCCCCCGACCCATCAGCTCCACCTGCAGTTCACCGGCATCCAGATACATCCGGTTGAGATCAGTGATCTCCAGCTCGCCCCGCGGCGACGGCCTCACCTGGCGAGCGCGATCCACCACCTGGGCGTCATAGAAATACAGACCCGTCACGGCGTAATTCGAGGCTGGAACCACAGGTTTCTCCTCCAGTGAGATCACCTGGCGTTCCCCGTTGGCACCGTTCTGCCAACCCACCACACCATAGCGCTGCGGATCCGAGACTCGGTAAGCAAACACCGTGGCCCCATGCTCTCGCTGGGCAGCGGCCTGCAAACCAGCCGACAATTCATGGCCATAGAACAGGTTGTCACCGAGCACCAAGGCTGCGGGCTGATCTGCCAGGAAATCAGCGCCAATCAGAAAGGCTTGGGCCAGGCCATCGGGACTGGGCTGCTCGGCATAGCTCAACGCCAGACTCCAGCGCGTTCCATCACCCAGCAGATCCTGAAAGCGAGGCAGATCCTGCGGAGTGGAAATAATCAGAATCTCCCGAATACCCGCCAGCATCAAGGTACTGAGGGGGTAATAGATCATCGGCTTGTCATAAACCGGCAGTAGCTGCTTGCTCACCGCCTGCGTCATCGGATGCAGCCGTGTGCCACTACCTCCCGCCAGAATGATGCCGCGGCGATGGCTCCGCACGTTCAGCCCCTGCCAACGGTCCACACATTGAGCCCAGCAGCTGCAGCCGCGTCGACATCCGCAATCGCACGGGCATCGAACAGCCAGGCGGGATGACGCATCATTGCCGCCAATGCCTGCCAGTCCAACCGGGCAAACTGGGCCCACTCCGTGAGAATCAGCACCGCATCGGCACCCGTGGCGGCGTCGCGGGGCGACGCAGTGGTTTGCCACACACCTTCGCCGCTGAGGCCATTCCCTGCCGGCACGGCTTGAGGAGGCAGGCCGAGATCGGCCGCCATCTGTGCCTCACTCACCTTCGGGTCGTAGAGGGCCAGTTGGGCGCCCTCCTCCAGTAGGTCGCGGCAGATCCGAATCGCAGGGGCTTCACGAGTGTCATTGGTGTCGGCCTTGAAGGCAAAGCCCAGCACCGCGATTCGCTTGCCAGTGACTGTGCCGAACAAACGCTGAACCACCAGGCGGGCAATGCGGTGTTGCTGCCAGGCATTGAGCTCCACCACGCTCTGCCAATAGGCCGCTACCTCCTGCAGACCGTAATGGCCGCAAAGGTACACCAAATTGAGTACATCTTTTTGAAAACAGCTTCCACCAAAGCCCGGGCCTGCCTTGAGAAACTTGCCGCCGATGCGCGTGTCGGCGCCGATAGCCCGGGCCACTTCCTGCACATCGGCACCGGTGGCCTCACACACTGCCGCGATGGAGTTGATCGAGCTGATCCGCTGGGCCAGGAAACAGTTCGCCGTGAGCTTGGAGAGCTCACTGCTCCAGAGATTGGTGCGCAGAATTCGCGCAGTGGGCACCCACTGCGCGTAAATTGCTGCCAAGGATTCAATGGATGCCGGATCTTCACCACCGATCAGCACTCGATCGGGGTGCTCCAGATCAGCAACCGCTGTTCCTTCCGCCAGGAACTCAGGATTCGAGAGCACCGCAAAGGTTTTGTTGACGCCAGCTTGGGCCGCATCACCTTGGGCCGCCCCGAGGATCGCCTTGATCGTGGCGGCCGTGCGCACCGGCAAGGTGCTCTTCTCCACAACAATGGTGTGGCCCTGGGCGCAGGCTGCCACCTGACGCGCTGAGGCCTCGATCCAGCGCAGATCACTGGCCTGCCCGGCACCCACGCCCTTGGTTTTGGTGGGCGTGTTCACCGACAGAAAAACCATATCGGCAGCAGCGATTGCCGGCTCCACCGCAGTGGAGAAATGCAGGTTGCGGCCCCGGCAGCGACCCACCACCGCATCAAGCCCAGGCTCATACACCGGCAACTTGCCCAGATCAGGATCATTCCAGGCGGCGATACGAGCAGCATTGAGATCTACCACCGTCACCTCAATATGGGGGCAGCGATCGGCGATCACGGCCATGGTGGGACCGCCCACATAGCCTGCACCGATGCAGCAGATTGAGCGAATCTGTGGAGACGGCATGAGAGTGACGGTGGTGGTGGTGGTCATCAGCTGATCGCCTCCCGGAAGTAAGCGATCGTGGCATCCAAACCCTGATCCAGTGGCACTGTGAGCTCCCATCCGAGTTCAGAGCGGGCCAGATCGATCACTGGCTGACGCTGCAAAGGATCATCCGCCGGCAGGGGCCTGCACACCAATTCCAACTGGGGGTTGATTTTACTCTTCACCAGCTCCGCCAACTGGCGAATCGTGAACTCACCAGGATTACCAATATTCATCGGTCCGGCGTGGGCACCATTCATCATGCGAATAAGGCCCTCCACCAGATCGTCCACATAACAAAAACTGCGCGTCTGACTACCATCACCATACAGAGTGAGTGGCTCTCCCCGCAGAGCCTGCACAATGAAGTTACTCACAACGCGGCCATCATCAGGCAGCATGCGCGGACCATAAGTATTGAATATTCGTGCCACACGAATGTCCACATCATGCATGCGCTGATAGTCGAAACACAGGGTTTCAGCGATGCGCTTTCCCTCATCGTAGCAACTGCGGATGCCACTGGTGTTCACGCAGCCCCGATAGCTCTCCGGCTGGGGATGCACCTCCGGATCACCATACACTTCACTGGTGCTGGCCAGCAGTAACCGGGCGCCAACCCGACGCGCCAACCCCAGCATGTTATAGGTGCCAAGAAAACTGGTTTTTGCTGTCTTGATCGGATTGAGCTGGTAATGCACTGGTGATGCAGGGCAGGCAAGATGCCAGATTCGATCCACTTCAAGCGGGATCGGTTCAGTCACATCATGGCGGATCAGCTCAAAGCGGGGATGACCAATCCAGTGGGCTATATTCTGCTTGCGGCCTGTGAAGTAGTTGTCCAGGCAAATCACCTCCTCACCGGCTTCCATCAGCCGATCCACGAGGTGAGAACCCACAAAGCCGGCACCACCGGTCACGAGGTTGCGCGGGATGGAAGCGGGCATGGGGCGTTGACCTTGCATTGATTATGGGGCGTCAAAGCCGCACGAGCTGCTGTTGCAACTGCTCGCGAAACAGCGCCACCGTGCTGGTGAGCCCTGCCTCGAGTGGGATCTGTGCCTGCCAGCCCAGGGCTTGGAGGCGACTCACATCGAGCTGTTTCTTCGGGGTGCCGTCGGGCTTGCTGGCATCCCAGACAATCTCCCCTTGGTAGCCGGTGGCAGCGGCTACGGCCTCAGCCAGCTCCCGGATCGTGAGATCTACGCCAGTGCCCACATTCAAAAAGGGCAAGGGCTCACCCGCGTCGTCGCGAGGCGCCTCGGCGCTGGAGGGATCCCAGTGCTCGAGGGCAAACACGCAGGCGTCTCCCAGATCGTCCACGTGCAGGAACTCCCGCAATGGTGTTCCCGTTCCCCAGCAGGTGACGGCTGGAGCCTGGGCCTGAGCCGCCTCATGGAAACGGCGAATCAGGGCCGGCAGGACATGGCTATTAGTGGGGTGGTAGTTATCGCCCGGCCCATACAGATTGGTGGGCATCAGGCTGATCGCATCGAAACCGTGCTGCT